>OCZT010001876.1_pt1 | contig 21801 bp, 19 predicted proteins | sample 1539031 | NCBI WGS metagenome assembly OCZT01 (sample SAMEA3539308, study PRJEB22396) | soil metagenome | biome: tundra; feature: field; material: soil | place: USA | collected 2010-05 | depth 0.15 m | reverse complement strand
GCTCCGCGAGCGCGAGCGTCGTCTCGGCTTCGATGTTGCTCGCGGTGCGGCCGGGAACGTTGTACACGACGACCGGAAGCGGCGACGCGTCCGCGATCGCGCGAAAGTGCGCGAGGATCCCGCGCTGAGGAGGCTTGCTGTACATCGGAGAGACGTGCAGCAGGTGTGTGGCGCCCGTGCCTCCCATCGCCTTCGACGTTTCGATGGCGACGCGGGTGTCGTTTCCGCCGGCGCCCGCGATCACGGGCACGCGGCCGGCGGCGCGCTCGGCGCACAGCCGTACCACGCCAACGCGTTCCTCGAGCGTCATGGTCGCAGCCTCGCCGGTGGAACCAACCGGCACGAGTCCGTGAATCCGTTCCGTGAGCTGCCAATCGACGAGTTTCGCGAACGCATCCGAATCGACGGCGCCGCTCGCGTCGAACGGCGTGACGAGTGCGGTGAAGCAGCCGGTCAGCATGGTCTGTGTCATTCGGGGGTCCCGAGCATGTGGTCGAGCGTGAAGACGCCGTGCCGGCCCACGAGCCAGCGGGCCGCGGTGAGGGCGCCCGTCGCGAACACACGGCGGTCGCGGGCGACGTGCTCGAGCCGGATCTGCTCGAACGCGCCGTCGAAGATGACGGAGTGCGTCCCGGGCACGCTGCCGATGCGCACGCTGGTGATCGGCAGCGGCTTGCCGGTCGCCTTCTCGGCGCGGTCGGCGAGCGCGCGAGCGGTGCCCGACGGCGCGTCGAGCTTCTGCATGTGGTGCGTCTCGACGAGATGCGCGTCGAAGCCGGCGTTCGCGTCGGACACGAGACGGGCGGCGTACTCGACGATGCTTGCGAACAGGTGCACGCCGATCGAAAAGTTCGGCGCCCAGAGCAGCGCACCATTCTTCCCGCGCACTTCCTCTTCGACTTCGGCGCGCGCGCTGTCCCATCCGGTCGTGCCGCAGACCACGGGACAGCCCGCCGCGACGCATCCGCGCACGTTGGCCGCCGCGAATTGCGGAGTCGTGAACTCCACGGCGACGTCGGCCCCATCGAGGAGCGACTTCGTGATGCCCTGCGGCAGGACCTGCCGCTCGCCGAGCAGTGCGACGACTTCGAAGCCGTGCTCCGCGGCGAGCGAGGCGATCGCCTGTCCCATCTTCCCGTCGCCGATCACCGCGAGGCGAAGCTGCTCGGTCTTCGTCATGGGGCCGCCGCCGGGAAGAACTCCGCGTGCAGCCGCCGAATCACCGGTTTGAGTTCGTCGCCGTCCACGATCAGCGTGAGGTTGATGCCCGTCGCGCTCAGCGAGACCATGTGCAGGCGCACATCGCCGATGGCCGTGAGCGCCCGTGCCATCGCCGGGCTGCTCTCCCCGAGTCCCGCGCCGACGACCGCGACGATCGCGCGCCCCCGCTCCACGCCGACGTCGCCGAACTCGCGCAGCTGGCCGACCACGGCGTCGAGATGCTGGTCGTCGTCCACGGTGAGCGACACCGAAACCTCGGAGGTCGCCACCACGTCCACGGAGGTGCGATTGCGCTCGAACACCTCGAAGATGGCGCGCAGGGCTCCGGGCGTCGCGAGCATCCGCGCGCTGCGGACCTTGACGATCACGACGTTCGCCTTTCCCGCGATGGCGCGCACGGGAAGCCGCGGCGCATCGAACGTGATGCGCGTACCCTTCCCTGCGGGGTTCAGCGAGTTGAACACGAACACCGGAATCCCGCGCCGCACCGCGGGCGCGATCGTATTCGGGTGCAGCACCTTCGCGCCGAAGCTCGCCAGCTCCGCCGCCTCGTCGAACCGGATGTGCTCGATCAGCCTGGCATCGTCCACCACGCGTGGATCGGCCGTGAGCATTCCGTCGACGTCGGTCCAGATCTCGATGGCATCGGCCTCGAGCGCGGCGCCGAGCAGCGACGCGCTGTAGTCCGAGCCTCCCCGCCCGAGCGTGGTCGTGACGCCCTGGACGGTCGCGCCGAGATAGCCGCCGAGCACCGGCACCTTCCCGGCGCGTACGAGGGGCGCGAGGTGATCGCGGCACGCGGCCGCGATGGAATCGGGAAGCGGCTCCGCGCGCCCGAACGACGCGTTGGTGATCATCACCTGCCGCGAGTCGACGAGGACCGCGTCGACGCCCGCGCGAATGAATGCCGCCGTGATGATCGGCGCCGAGAGCTGTTCGCCGATCGACGAGATCGCGTCGAGCGACCGCTCCGTGACGTGCCCGAGCACCGAGAGCGCCTCGGCGAGGTGCGCGAGCACGTCGAACAGCACGCTCTCGTCCGCGGCAATCTCGCGGGCGGCGGCGTCGTCGCCCAGGAGTTCCGCCACGACCGCCATGTGCTTCTCGCGCAGTGCTTCCACCGTCGCGATGGCGGCGACGAGATGACCGCTCGCGGCCTGTTCGGCGGCCGCGAGCAGCGCGTTCGTCGTTCCCGCGAGGGCGGAGACCACCACCACGGGTTGCCGCGCGACGCGCCCGCGGACGATCTCCGCCGTCCGGCGTATCGCGGCGGCATCGGCGACGGAGGTCCCGCCGAACTTGCAGACGATCATGAGGACGTCATCTCAGCCGCGCGCCGCGAGGAATCACGCCGGCCTTCACGAGCACTTCAGCGTTGAGGATCGAACCCCCTGCGGCTCCCCGAATCGTGTTGTGTCCCATGGCAACCATGCGAAGGTGCAGGATCGAATCCTCACGGACGCGCCCGACCGAAACGGTCATCCCGCGGCCGTCGCCCACGTCGCGCCGCGGCTGTGGCCGGTCCGGCTCGTCGCGATAGCGGAGCGGAATGTCGGGCGCGGAGGGCAGCCCGCGCACTTCGGACGCACCGCGCCACTCGCGAATGGCCGCGATTGCTTCTTCCGCACTGGGCCTCTTCTCGAACGCCATCGACAGGCACACCGTGTGTCCATTCTCCACCGCCACGCGATTCGCGTGCGCGCTCACGACGAACGGCGCCGGCTCGATGGCCGTTCCTACGAGGCGTCCGAGCATCTTCTGCATCTCGCGCTCGATCTTCGGCTCTTCATCGCCGATATAGGGGATGACGTTGCCGAGGATGTCGAGCGAGGGAACGCCGGGATAGCCCGCGCCGGAGATCGCCTGCATCGTGGCGACGAACACCGACTTCAATCCGAACCGCTCGTGCAGCGGCGCCATCGCCATCGCGGTGACGGTGGCGGCGCAATTGGCGTTCGTGACGATCGCGCCTGACCATCCACGTCCCGCGCGTTGTGTTGCGATGAGCCCGAGATGCGGTGCGTTGACTTCGGGTATCACGAGCGGAACGTCCGGTTCCATGCGGAAGTTCTTCGCGTTGCTCAGCACCATGCGGCCGGCGCGTGCGAACGCGGGCTCGAGCTCGCCGGCTGCGCTTGCATCGAGTGCGGAGAACACCACGGGAGACGAGATCTTCGTGGGATCGCATTCCTTGACCGTGAGCGCCGCGACGTCGGCCGGCAGGCTTCCCTCGATCCAGCGAATCGCGTTCGCGTAGCTCTTCCCGGCGGATCGTTCGCTCGCCGCGACTTCCGCGACGCGGAACCATGGATGGCCGTCGAGCAGGCGAATGAACGTCTGTCCGACGGCGCCGGTGGCGCCGAGGATGGCGACGGGGATGCGTTCGGCAGTGCTCATGCTTTTATCAACCACGAATCAACCCTGGATCAGTGAGCGCACGAGTCGCTCGTAGTGGCCCACACTCGCCCGCAGCTCGTCCACCGCGACGAACTCCTCGGTCGTGTGCGCGACGTGAATGGAGCCGGGGCCGAACAGCAGCGGTGTGCCCCAGTTGGTGAGGAGGGGAACATCGGTCGCGAACGCCACGGGCTTCGCCTCGAATCCGGGCACCGTGTGAAAATGCTGTGCGGGCGTATACGAGCCGTACTCGATTTCCGCGCGTCCGGCGGCCCAGGTACCGATGACTTTCTTCACGGGCTCCGGGTCCCCCACGAGCCGGATCATCATCTCCGCCTCGCAGAGACCGGGGATGATGTTCGCCTCCGTGCCTCCGCGAATCAGGCCGATGTTGATCGTGGTATCGCCGAGCACCTTGTCGCGCGGCAGCTCGAGCGTCTCGAGCTCGGGGAGCAGCCGGAGCATCGGCACGATCGCCGATTCACCGAGGTGTGGATACGCGGAGTGCGCCTCGCGGCCGCGCGTTCGCGCGATGAACCGCAGCGCGCCCTTGCTGCCCGACGCGAGGATGCTCTCGGTCGGCTCGCCGTTGATCAGGAACTTGCTCGTGGCGGGGAGCTGGTTCGCGATGCGCGCGCCGTCGGAGCCGCGTTCTTCGCCGACCACGAACAACAGGTCCACGCGCTCTTCGCCGGCCGCTGCGAGACGATCGGCGGCCGTGAGCATCGCCGCGGCGATTCCCTTCGCGTCGCACGCGCCGCGACCGAAAAGCTTGCCGCCCTGCGAGCGGGGCGGCACGTACGGCGGCACCGTGTCGAGGTGCGTCGAGAGCGTGACACCCCCGCCCTGCCGCGACGCCCACACGTTTCCACGGCCGGGCGTGACTTCCTGGACGGTGACGTTCCAGCCGCGCGCGACGAGCCAGCGTGCGACGAAATCCACGGCACGTCCCTCGTCGCGCGTGGTGGAGGGGATGGCGAGCAATTCAGCGGCGAGCGCGACGACGTCGGCAGACATGCGTGAAAACTAGCGACGCGAGGGCGAACTACGAAGCGGCCCGGCCGTTCCTACGGGTTCAGCGGCTTGCCTATCGCGAATCCCGCAACCGTTGCGGCGACGCAAATGACGCAACTCAGCACCATGTACGCCGTGGCCCTGGCCCATTCACCGCCCTGGATCAGTCCGAGAGTTTCGAGCGTGAATGTCGAGAACGTCGTGAACCCTCCGCAGAATCCGATCATGAGCGTCGCGCGGAGCGGCAACTCGGTCTGGCTGTGGAGGAAGAACCGGGCAAGCACGCCTATCAGGAGACAACCGGCCACGTTCACGGCAAACGTTCCAATCGGGAAATCCGGATGGAAGGCGCCCTGCACCACGCGGCCGAAGAGGTAACGCGTGACACTTCCGGCTGCGCCACCCAGGGCGATCAGGAGCAGAATCATCGAGCCTCGGGAAATCGGGTACAAAAAGACTCCTGTCGACCCTTGAAGGTCCGACAGGAGTCATCAGCGGATTGACGGCACCGCGGTTTTGGCGAACTCCATCGCCGACTTGTCTGTCAATCGTAGCTGCGGCCCGGCTCGACCGCCAGAGGTCTCCCTATTTCAGCGCGTCGCGAGGCGCGTTGCCGCGGGGAACTTCCGCACGATGGCCTGCACCGCGTCCCGCAGGTGCTGCTGGTAGTCGGCCGGGTCTGCCGATGTCACCGCCTGGCCGCGCCCGCGCCAGATCAGTTCCTTCGTTTGCGCGTTGATCACGTCGATGATGACCGTGCCCTCCGTGTAGGGCGTGAGCTCGACGGCCTCCGGCCCGCGCCATCCGCCCCATCGTCCCGGATACCCGTAATCCCAGAGCGTGACGTTGAGACGCTCGCGGGCGCTCGCATAGTATGCGATGGTGAAATCCGGCGCGGCGGGGTCGAGCGTGTATCCGCGCGAGACGAAGGCGTCGGTGATGCTGGTGTGCAGTATCTGGTTGGAGATCGAGTTCACGAGCATCGGGTCGTCCGGCGATGGGGGCCCGGTGCGTCGCGGCGGCGGCGTGAGGATGCGGAACTTGTGCAATTGGATGAACGTGGCGTTTGGCGCGGCCGTCGTGGTGACGCGAACCGACGGACCGCAGGCGGACACCGCGATCGCCATGCACGCGGCGATGCAGAGTTTCGTTTTCATGATTCCTCCCTGCGGGACTCGCCCGACACGCAGGCGAGAAACAGTATACCCGCGACCACTAAATCGCCCGCTCTTGATGAGCGTGCGCGGCGATCTGCAATCGCGTATGCAGCGCCAGCTTCACCATGACATTTCGAACGTGACTCTTCACGGTGTAGCTCGCGACGTTGAGGCGGTGCGCAATTTCCTTGTTGCTCAGTCCCACGCCGATGAGATTGACCACTTCACGTTCGCGTGGTGTCATGCGCACGTCTTCGGGCACACCGGCGGTGTCGGGTTTGCGCTCACCGTCCTGCTCGTGGACCGCCCCGAGCCGTATTCCGCTCGGCCCTGGTTGCGCGAGGACGTTCGAGCCGTCCCCCGGCGAACAGATCACACGCACGTCGGCGGGTCGGCCGCCCAGCGCCGCCAGGAGCGCCTCGCGCGCGAGCGAGTTGTCCTCGACAATGAACACCGTGATGGTCCCGCCGGGTGCCGAGGATGGTTGCTGGTGCACACCGGTAAGGTCACCGATGACGTCGCGCTCCCGGTCTTCCACCCGGAATCGTGCAACTGACGCTGGCGATCGTATGCCGGCTCGAAACGCAGAGTTGCGAATGGTCATAATTCCCTCCGATGTTCGGGAGTCGCCGCATGCGCTCTCACAGGTGGCCTCTGTGCCCCGGGATCAACCCAGGAGCCTGTGCGACGCACTCTCGCGTCCTGCAGCATAAGGAGAGGCGAGGTCTTCGCGCAGTCAGGGGAGCGACCAATCTGATGTAAGAGTGTCACCTACACGGTCGCTGCAGCGGATCGATTCCGGGGGACCGATTCCGGGATGGGAGGCCGACACCGGACTTGAGCCCGAAGGGCGCGAAGGAGCTGTTCGCGTTCCTCGGCGCGAAACGCTGAACTGCCCGCAGTGCCGGGACCGGGAATCGAACCCGGATGGGGTTGCCCCCAAGGGATTTTAAGTCCCTCGCGTCTAGCCAGTTTCGCCACCCCGGCGTCTCAAACTACAGACGGCAGACGGCGGAGGGCAGACGGCAGCGTCGGAATTGCAGAGGGCAGGCCGGCAAATCGCCGCCCTGCCCTCTGCATTATCTGTCGTCCGTCCTCCGCATTACCTGTCGTTCGCCGTCTGCCCTCTGCCGTCCGTAAAGAGCGGGAAACGGGACTCGAACCCGCGACCCCAACCTTGGCAAGGTTGTGCTCTACCAACTGAGCTATTCCCGCGACAGGGTGAAGATAGGAACCCGTCACGACTCTTACAAGCTCAGGACGGCGAAGAGCGACGGGACAAACGGCGACGGGCAACGGGTGAGGGGCGACCTGGCGAAGAGCGATGCGTGAGGAGCGCGGAGACGTACTTCTCCTCACGCGTCGCTCGTCGCTCTTCCCCAAATTGCCCCTCGCACGTCGCACGTTGCTGTTCGTCCCGTCGCTCTTCGCTCTAAGGCCGCAACCCGTGCGCGTGGACTGTATACCACGCCACATACGCCACGAGCCCCGAGAGCGCGGCATCCCCACCATTTCCCGTCGCGCGGCCCTCCGCGTCGACGAACTCCGCGGCCAAGCCGTGATCGAGCGGCGCGCGCCGCAGCCACTCGAGAACCGCCGACGCATCCGGCCCGAACAGCCGCGCGAGCTGCTGCACCAGGTGGTGCGGCTCGCCCGCGGCCTTCTTGGCCGTCCGGCGATAGACGGAATCGAGGCGATCGACGGCCTCGTACAACGGGAGCCAGAGCGCCGATGCGACCGGATCATCGTCGCGCGACACGCCGCCGGCGAGATCGGTCGACGCGAGAAATATGTTCTTCGCGCTCCCGTCGCTCGTGAAGTGCCGCCTGATCGCCGCGCGGACGGCCTCGGGATCGGGCAGCTCCTTCGCTTCCTCTTCGTCGATCGTCCGCTTCAGGCAGTCGAGCGCATGCGCGACCACCGCGTTGCCGTGCAGCGTGAATGGATATGCCGCCGGTGCGCCCGAGAGCGTGACCTCGGTGTGATACAACGGATGCGTCTTGTCGCGCCGCGCGGCGAGATCGTCCGACGACAGGTACAGCGTATCAGCCAGAATCGGCTCTTCTACAATCTGGTCGTCGCCCGTATCGCGGATGTAGCGGTCGGTCGCGATCGCGTACGCCGACGCGCCCTCGAGCGTGAACCCCGGCTCGAACAGCGTGCCGTCGAAATAGTGAACGCCTCGCCCCGGCGCATACCCGTGAATCTCGCACGCGCGCAAAATCAGCTCGCGCGCGAGCGGCGGATCCGCCAGCTGCACGGCGGGCACCGTCCACGCGAGCGCTTCCCAGTCGCGAATCGTCACGCCGCGAGCGCACCAGGGCGCGCGGCTGCGCACGAGGTAGTAGTGCGCGTCGTCGAGCGCGCGTGCCACGGCGTAGAAATACGCGAACAACAGGTGCCGGTTGATCAGCCCGTCGAGCGACTCCATCCCCGTCGTCTGCTCGAGCGAACGGATCGCGTCTCTCGTTGCCGTGAGGAGCGCACGCCACCCCCTGCGCCGCAAGACTCCCACCGTGGCGCACGCGCCGTCGCGCTCGGGGCCCGCACCTACATAGAAAGCGGTCTCCACCCTCCCCTTCGCCGGAACCGTGAGCCTGCACCGCACCGCGTACGACGGCGAGCGATGGCTCTCCGGATCGCCCTCGTCCACCGACACCTCGCTCTCCCCGTCCGCGGCGATCGCGAGCGCAACGAACCCGGGCGGTTCCGCTCCATCCAGCACGACCACGTCGCCGACCTTCGACACGCGATGCGCATCCGAAGCGGATCGAGGCGTGCGCACCCGAAGCTGCCGGTGCCCCAGCGTCCCCTCGAGCGCGAGCACGATCTCCTTCGCCTCGGCGCCGCGATTCTCGACGGTGATCGCGTACACCGCGCCCGCGATGTCGGCATCGCGGCCGAAGGGCGCGAACACTGTCCCCCGCACCACCAGCGAGCCCGGAGTGGCCGTGAAGGTGGGCAGCCAGTGCAGTGCGCGTTCCCACACGATCCCCTCCACCGCCAGCGCCACCGGCCGCCCGTCGATCTCGATGGTCGGCCGCGCGAGTGCCGCGTGCGTGCCGCTCAGGAAATCCTCGTGCCCCGCGAACTCCACGGCCGAGCGCGCACCGCGGTGCAATACGCCGAGCGCGTGGATTGCGGCGTCGGCGGGGTGCACGCAGGGAATCGAAAGCCAATGGTTCCCCGTGATCTGCCAGGGAACCGCGGGGAGGGCGTCGTGTGTCAGGGAGTGTGTTTCCACGTTATCTTGCCGCGTGTCCGATGAAAACTAGCCGACTGCGTGCCGCCCTGCTGGTAATGTCCGTATTGCTCGGGGCCGCCCTCCTGCTTCCCTCGATGCTTCTCGCGCAGGCCGTCACCGGCGTGGGCGACGATGCGACCATTCCGAAACGGGGCGAGCTGCGCGTCAGCGCGCTCTCGGTGTGGAATCGCTGGTACGAGCGCTACGCGTCCAACGGGACGGTGCAGCCGCTCGGCACCGACTTCAACTTCGACACCGTCGGCGTCGGGCAGTTCGAAAACCTGGGCGCGGTGCAGAACAGCATTCGTTCGCTCGCGGGCTTGCCCGGATTCATGGCGTCGCTTGGCGCGTCGCGCGTGCAGGTGCACGACAACATTCTCTCCTCGCCGTTCTCGCTGGAACTCGGGCTCACGAATCGCATTTCGCTGAGCGTCATGGTGCCGTTCGTGACGGCGACGTCGAACGTGAACTTGGTGATGAACCCCACCGGCCACGAGCCGACGCTGGGTTTCAACCCCACGCTCATCGCAGGAGCCGCGCTCTCGGCGGACTCGGCTTTCCTCGCCCAGTTCGCCAGCGCGGCCGTGCAACTGAACCTTGCGATCTCGCGCTGCGCGGCGACGCCCTCGGGCAGCGGCTGCGCGCAGCTCAACGCCAACCCCGCCGCGCCACGGGCGCTCATCATCAACGCCGACTCCTACGCGGCCGGCCTCGCGCAGGTCTATGGCGGGCGCGGCGCCGCCGGGAATCTCTTCGTGCCGATCGCGGGTACCGCCGCACAGTCGGCGATCGAGGCGAAGGTGGCCGCATATCGCGCGATGTACGCCGCGTACGGAATCTCGGCCATCACCGCGGCCGGCCCGCTCGGGGCGCAGGCGCCGCTCACCGCGGCCGACATGCAGACCGTCCTCACCGATTCGACGTTCGGCGTCAACGCCAAGCCGCTCGCGACCTCGGTGACCCGCGGAATCGGCGACATCGAAGTGGGGATGAAAGTGAACCTCTTCGACTCGTTCCACGGCAACGACAGCGCGCGTTTCGCGCCGAAGGGATTCAAGTGGCGCCAATCCGTCGGAGCAATCTACCGGCTCGGCACGGGCACACTGCCCTCGCCCGCCGACTTCACGGCGATCGGAACCGGCGACCACCAGAGCGACATCGAACTGCGCACCTTCACCGACCTGCTGTACGGTCCGCACTTCTGGATCTCGCTCGTCGGGAGCTACACGGCGCAGATGGCGGACCAGCTCGTGGTGCGCATTCCCGATTCGCCTACGCAAGCGATCCTCGCGTCGTACCGGCAGGAAACCGTGCAGCGGCACCTCGGCGACATCGTCGACATCCAGGTCAATCCCCACTGGGCGCTCAACGATTACATCTCGTTCTCCGGCCAGTACTACTACCGCCACAAGTCCGCCGATGCGTACACGGGCACGTTCACCGTCTCGGACCTCGCGGGGAACGTCGCCACGCTCGACGCGGCCAACCTCGGCATTTACAGCGCTGCGAGCGAACACCGGCTCGGCATCGGCGCGACCTACTCGACCGTCGCGACGGTGGCGAAGCACAAGTCGGGGTTGCCGTTCGACATCTCGTATTTCCATTACGAGACGACGCTCGGGTCGCTCGGCAGGGTGCCGAAAATCGCCGTCGATCAGGTGACGCTGCGGGTGTACCAGAGATTGTTCGGGCGGTAGGGCGAACGGCAACGGCGACAGCGTTAACACGGATTGAAAACGATCAACGGCCGGAACCTCACAGATCAATCCTTGGGGGAACTGCGTTTGCCTGTTGTGGTTGCAGTTCCCCAAAGAATGATCCGGCGTTTGTCCGGCCGTTGATCGTTTTCAATCCGTGTTAGCGCTTTTTGCGCAGTTCCCGACCCTCACCTCGAAGGGCGCGCTTTCTTTTTCTGGCCCGGCGCCTCGTGTGCCGCCGACAACAGTTCCGTCGCGTGCTCGCGCGACACCTTGCTCTCCGCATCGCCCCCCAGCATGCGAGCGATCTCCCTCACTCGCTCCTCATCGCTCACCACCATGATGTCCGCCGTGGTCACCCCGCCCTTCGCTCCCTTGCTCACCACGATGTGATGGTGTGCGCGCGCCGCGATCTGCGGCAGGTGCGTGATGGCGAAGACCTGGTGATGTTCGGCCACGCGCCGCATCGAATCGCCGACCATCAGTCCCACCTTCCCTCCGATGCCGGCGTCCACTTCGTCGAAGATCAGCGTGGGCACGCGATCCAGGCGCGCGAGGATCGTCTTGAGCGCGAGCATGACGCGCGCGAGTTCGCCGCCCGACGCAACCCGGGAGAGCGCGCGCGCATCGTGGCCCACATTGAGCGCCACGCGGTACTCCACGTCTTCGGCGCCGGTGGCGCCCGGGTCCGGGCGCGGCACCAGCGTGACGAGGAACTTGCCGTCGGGCATGCCGAGTTCGGGCAGCAGCGCCTCGACGGCCTTGGCGAGCGTCGTGGCCGCGTGCTTCCTCTTTGCCGAAAGCCGGGCCGCGGCTGAATCCAGCGCGTTCTCCGCCGCGGTCACCCGGGCGTCGAGACCACGCAGGTCGAGTGCCGCGGTATCGAGCAGGTCGAGTTCGGCTCGCGCCGCACGCCCTGTCTCGATCGCCGCCGCAATCGAGCCGCCGTACTTCTTCGCGAGCCGGAAGATCAGGTCGCGCCGGCGCTCGACGATCTCGAGCCGGGCGGGATCGTTCTCGACGCTCGCGGCATACGCCTCCGTCTCGCGCGCGAGCTCCTCGAGCGCGTAATACGCCGCGTCGTATAGAGCCTGAAGTCGCTCGGTTGAAGGGTCGATCTTCTGCAAGGATGCCAGGGCGCGCTGCAGATGACCCACGCGCCTCACCACCGCGTCGTCGCCGCCGTCGAGCGCGTCGTTGATCTCCCCGGCGAGCGTGCGCAGCTCCTCCCCGTGCGTGAGCCGCCGCGATTCGTCGTCGAGCTTCGCGCCCTCGCCCTCTGCGAGCTTCGCCTCGCCGATCTCCTTTGCGACGTGCTGGAGATAGTCCGCCCGCTGCTGCGCCTCGTCGCGGCGCGTGCGCAGCGCCTTCGACGCCGCACGGGCCGCCATCAGCTCGGCGTGCGCCGCCGCGACCCGTGCGGCTTCACCCGCGCAGTCGCCGAACAGGTCCAGGATCGCGCGCTGCGACGCCTCGTCGAGCAGCGCCTGCGCCTCGTGCTGGCCGTGCACGTTCACGAGAAGGCGACCGATGTCCGCGAGTACGCTGGTCGTGACGGGAGAGCCGTTTATCCAGGCCCGTGCGCGCGTGCCGGTCGAGGCCACCTCGCGCTTGAGGACGAGCGTGCCGTCCTCGGTCTCGATGCCGCGTGCGTCGAGCGCGGCCAGGAGATCGGGCGCATCGCCGATCTCGAACACGCCCTCCACCGTCGCGCGCTCGGCGCCCGTGCGCACGAGATCGCTCGCGGCGCGCTCGCCCACGAGCAGCCCGAGCGCGCCCACGATGATCGACTTTCCCGCTCCCGTCTCGCCCGTGAGCACGTTGAAGCCCGGCGCCAGCGGAAGCGCGACCGATTCGATGATCGCGAAGTTCCTGATGCGCAGTTCTGTCAGCAATTAAGGTGACCCCTCACCCGTCGCTCCTCGCTTCACTCGTCCCGCTCGGCGAGGCCTCCCCACCCGAGCTTGCGCCGCAGCCGGCCGATATAGGTCGTGCCCGTGAACCGCACGATCTTCACGCGGTCTGCCGAACTCTTGATCGACAGCCCCTGTCCCGTCCCCAAGCTGGTGCCGACCTGGCCGTCGACCGTCACCAAAACCTCCTGCGGCGCATCTTCCGGTTGCACCGTGATCACCGCATCGGGCGGCAGGAGGATCGGGCGGACCGCGAGCGTGTGCGGCGACACCGGCGTGATGAGGATCGAATCGACCGTGGGCGCGACGATCGGCCCGCCCGCCGAAAGCGAGTATGCCGTCGAACCGGTGGGCGTGGAAATCACGATCCCGTCCGCGGCGAGCGTCCCGATCTCCTCGCGGTTCACCGCCACACGCAGCCGCAGCACGCGGGCAAATCCGCCCTTGTGCAGCACGACGTCGTTCAGCGCGCGCATGCGCGGCGATGACGTAGCGGTGCCGGTCGGGTGCGCTTCCAGCGTCATGCGCGAGTCCATCTGATACTGCCCCTTCGCGAGGCGTGGCAGCATCTTCGCGAAGTCCTTGCCGCGGCAGCTCGTGAGGAACCCGAGCTTCCCGAGGTTCACGCCCATGATCGGGACGTCGGCGCCGTCGAGGAATCGCGCGGCCCGCAGCAGCGTGCCGTCGCCGCCGAGCGAGATCAGCGCGTCCAGCCCCTCGGCATTCGTGAGCGTCTCGCCGCCGCGCGCGAGTTCGAGGAGGCTCGGCTCGTACGACAACTCCAACCCGAGTCGCGGCGCCTCGCTCGCAAGCAGGGCGAGGATCTCCGGCAGGCCCGCGTAGCTCTGGTGTCCGATGACGCCGATTCGCATCAGCCCGTGACCGCCTCCGACTCGTGCAGGGCGCGCACACGCTCCGCGATCCCGGCCACGTCGAGACCGCATACGGCCAGCTGCCGGGCACGCGAGGCGGCGTAGATGATGCGATCGGGAACACCGTGTGCGATGACCCGCACCGCCGGGTCCATCGTCGCGACGACGCTCGCCATGTACGCGCCGAACCCGTTCACCACCGTGCCCTCCTCGACCACCAGCAGTTGGCGATGGTCCGCCGCCACGGCGGCGAGCGTGAGTTCATCATACGGCTTGAGATAACGGCAGTTCACGACGGTCACCGAGAGCCCCTCGGCCGCGAGCAGTGCCGCGGCCGCGAGCGACGGCAGCACCATGGTGCCGACCGCGAGAATCGCGACTTCCCCCGGCGTGCCCTGGCGCAGCACTTCCCAGGTGCGATACGGAACGGCCGCGATCTCGCCCATCGCCGGCGGAACGTCGGGCGCGGCGTCACGCGGATAGCGCAGCGCGAACGGCCCGCTCGTGTGCTCGACGGCGGAGCGCAGCAGCCCGAGCATCTCGCGCGCGTCCTTCGGCGCGGTGACGGTCATGTTCGGCACGGCGAGCATGTACGCGATGTCGTACAGTCCCGCGTGCGTCTCGCCGTCTTCGCCGACGAGGCCCGCGCGATCCATGCAGAAGATCACGGGGAGCCGCTGGATCGCGACGTCGTGGATGATGCTGTCGTACGCACGCTGGAGAAACGTCGAGTAGATCGCCGCCACCGGACGGATCCCCCGCGTCGCGAGCCCGGCGGCCATCGTGATCGCGTGCGCTTCGGCGATGCCCACATCGAAGAACCGCGTGGGATGCGCCTTCGCGACCACCGACGTTCCGGTGCCGCTCGACATCGCCGCCGTCAGCGCAACGATGTTCTGCTGCTCCGTCATGAGTTCGGAGAGTCCCCTCCCGAACACCGACGTGTAGTTCGCGTTCGCCGTCGAGGCCTTGCGCTGTTTGCCAGTCGCCGGATCGTGGCCCGGCGGCAGCGCATGCCACTTCTCGACGTGTTCGCCCGCGGGGAACCCTTTTCCCTTCTGCGTGACCACGTGGACGAGGCGCGGTCCCTTCATCTCGCGCACGGCCTTGAACGTGTCGTTCAGCATCTTGATGTTGTGGCCGTCGATGGGGCCGAAGTAGCGGAAGCCGAGTTCCTCGAACAGCACGCCGGGCGTGAGGAACGCCTTCACGCTCTCCTCCCACTTCTTCAGCAGGGTCGCGGCGTGCAGCATGCCCGGCGCGTGGCTCGCGGCGTCGCCCACGGCGCTGCGAATGCGATTGTAGATCGGGTTGCGCTGCACCGACGCCAGGTACTTGTGCATCGCGCCCACGTTCGGCGCGATGGACATCTCGTTGTCGTTGAGCACCACGATGAAATCGCGCCCCGATGCGCCGGCGTTGTTCAGCCCCTCATACGCGAGGCCGCTGCCAAGCGATCCGTCGCCGATCACCGCGACGACCTTGAAATCGTCGCCCGAGAGGTCGCGTCCGACCGCCATGCCGTACGCCGCGGAGATCGACGTGGCCGCGTGTCCGGCGCCGAACGTGTCGTACTCGCTTTCGGCGCGTTTCAGGAATCCGGAAAGCCCGTCTTCCTGCCGCAGCGTGCTCATGCGGCCGGCGCGGCCCGTGAGCACCTTGTGCGGATAGCCCTGGTGCCCCACGTCCCACACGAGCTGGTCGCGCGGCGTGTCGAAGCAGTTGTGCAGGGCGATCGTGAGTTCCACGACGCCGAGTCCTGCGCCGATGTGTCCGCCCGTCACCGCGCACGACTCGATGAGGAAGGCACGTACGTCAGCCGCAAGCGTGCGCATCTCGTCGTTCGAGAGCGCGCGGATGTCGGCGGGTGATTTGATGCGGTCGAGGATGTTCATCAGCGATTCGGGTGGATCGTGCTACAGTGCGAAAACAAGGGCATTCGCGTCGGAAATACTAGCGGTTCCTGGACGATTCAGAAGGAATTGCGCCGACTGGCAGTGGCGGGATGCTGGGTTTTACTGCTTTGCCGCGGATTATCACTGATCTCCAACGGATTCTCACGGAATAATGACTGGGGGAACTACGCGCGCCGGGCTGGAACTCCTGCACGGTAACATTACCGGCAGCATCATCGGCGCATTTTACGCGGTAATCCGTGCGTGATCCGCGAGAATCCGTGGCAAGCGGTTGCAGTTGCCCTTACGATCTACGGTCAACAACGAATCGCGCAAGCGATTCCAACTGCGGCGAAGCAATCCCCGCCTCGCGCAGGGCGAGGCACGCCTCGTCGCACAGCCGGTCGGCGCGCGCCCTCGCGCCGGCGAGCCCGAGCAGGGCCGGATAGGTGCTCTTCTTGAGCGCCGCGTCCCGCCCCGCGGTCTTGCCAAGTTCGTCCGTGGTCGACGTGACGTCGAGCACATCGTCGGCAATCTGGAAGGCGAGCCCGACCGCGGATCCATACCGTTCGAATGCCCGCAGCGTCTCGTCGTTCGCGAGCGCCGCGAGCCCGCCGATGCGCACCGACGCACTGATCAGCGCGCCGGTCTTCATGCGGTGCACGCGTTCGAGTCCCCTGAGCGAGAGCGGGGCACCCTCCCCCTCGAGGTCGAGCAGCTGGCCGCCGATCATCCCTCCGGCGCCCGAGGCACGCATCAGCTCGCGCACGATGGCGCCGATGTGCGCGTCGTCCAGTCCGAGTGCGCGCGCCGCGTCGGTCGCGGCCCAGGCGGCGAGCGGGACCATCGCCAGCCCGGCCGCCGTCGCAACCGGAATTCCGTACGCACGATGCACCGTCGCCCGGCCGCGGCGCATGTCGTCGTCGTCCATGCAGGGAAGGTCGTCGTGCACGAGCGAATACGCGTGCACCACTTCGACCGCCGCCGCGAGCGGGCTCGCGTCCCCGGCGCCGCCCGCCGCGCGATACGCCGCGAGCAGCAGGATCGCACGCAGGCGCTTCCCCTCCCCGAGCATCGAGTAGCTCACGGCCTTGGCCACGGGTCCGTCGATCGAGCACAGGTAGGTCTTCGCGAACGTCGCGAGCGCCGCGTCCACCACCGTCCGCTCCGCGGAGAAGCTCAGCTGCGGTTCCACAACCCGATCATCAACCGTGCTCATCCGTCACCTCGAACACGCCTTCGGCCTTCTCGACGAGCTTCGCCACGCGTCCCTCGGCCTTCGCGAGCTCGGCGCTCGCCTCCTTCAGCTTCGCGATCCCTTCCTCGAACAGCGTGAGCGCCTGCTCGAGCGAGAGGTCGTCGCGGTCGAGGCTGCTCGCGATCTGTTCGAGACGCTCGAGGTTCTGTTCGAAGGTCATGCGGCCCCCCTGCGGGCGGCCTTCGCGGGCGGCCGCACGATCACGTCGTCGGCGGTCGCGTGCACGCGGCCGTCGCGCATCTCCATCGCGAAATGCATTCCCGGCGTGAACAGCGCGGCGCTGGGCAGCGCACCGCCCTTCTCGTTCAGCGCCACCGCGTAGCCGCGGGCGAGCGTCGCGAGCGGGCTCAGCGTTTCGAGACGCGCGGCGAGTTCCTGCACGCGGGCGCGGCGGCGCTCGACTGTGCGAAGGGACCGAAGCCCAAGATCCCGTGAAAGTTGGCGCAGCGTGTGGCCGGCGTCGCGCACGCGAAGTTCGGTGGCCGAGCGAATGCCTTCGCCAAGCGCGCGAATCCCGGCGATGATATCCGCGAGCACCGGCACCGCGGCCTCGGCAGCCGCGCTGGGCGTCGCGGCGCGATGGTCCGCGACCAGGTCGGCGATGGTGAAATCCACCTCGTGACCGACGGCCGAAATTGTCGGCACGGGGCTCGCTGCGATGGCGCGCGCCACGCGCTCGTCGTTGAACGCCCAGAGATCTTCGCGCGAGCCGCCGCCGCGGCCGATGATCACGACGTCCGCGCCGCGCCAGCGAGAGAGGCGATCCAGCGCGGCGACGAGCGAATCCGGCGCCATTTCCCCTTGCACCGCCGCGGGGATCACGATGATCTCGACGCCCGGGTTGCGGCGCTGAATCACCGAGATGATGTCGTGCAACGCCGCGCCGTCCGGGCTCGTGATGACCGCCACGCGCCGGGGGAAACGCGGCAGCAGCCGCTTGCGCGCCGGATCGAGCAAGCCGTCCCTCTCGAGCGCCGCCTTCGTCTTTTCGAACGCCTTGCGCCAGAGCCCCTCGCCCTCGGCTTCCAGCGAGCGGACCATGAACTGCATCTGACCGCGCGCCGCGTACACGGAGAGCTGGCCGTGCGCCATCACCTGCATGCCTTCGTCGGGCGGAGCGGGAATGCGCTTCACGTCGCGCGACCACACCACGCACGACAGCTGCGCCGTCGCGTCGCGCAGCGAGAAGTACCAATGGCCGTTGCGATGCGCGGTGAAGTTGCCCACCTCGCCCTTGATCCAAACCGGAGGAAAAGCGCCCTCGAGTATCTCCTTCGCCGCGTTGGTCAGCTGCGCGATGGTCAGCGCAAGCTCGGGAGAGCCGCCCGGCGCGTTCACGCGCCCGCTTCTATGGGAACGTTCACGCGACTCCTTCTATGGGAACGGTCACGCGCCCGCCCTGACAGCGGGCGCCGTCATCTCCGCCGCCCTCACCGTGTTCTTCAGGAGCATGGCGATCGTCATGCGTCCCACTCCGCCGGGCACCGGCGTGATCAGCGACGCGACCTGTTTCGCGCTCTCGAAATGCACATCGCCCTTCAGCCGATACCCGGCCTTGGCCGTCGCATCGTCCACGCGATTCACTCCGACGTCGATCACCACGGCGCCCGGCTTGATCATGTCGCCGGTCACGAATTCCGCGCGGCCGATCGCCGCGATCAGCAGGTCGGCCCGCTTCGTGTGCGACGCGAGATCACGCGTGCGGCTGTGGCAGATCGTCACGGTGCAGTCGGCATGGATTCCCGGCTGCACCATCAGGCTCGCCATCGGCTTGCCCACGATGTTCGAGCGGCCGACGATCACGCACTCCATTCCGGTCGTTTTCACGCCGTACGCTTCGAGCAGCACCTGAACGCCCCACGGCGTGCACGGCGCGAACCCGTCCCTGTCGCCGATCAGCACCTTGCCGACGTTCACCGGATGAAAGCCGTCCACGTCCTTCTGCGGCGCGATGCGGCGGATCACCGTCTGGGAGTCGATCTGTTTCGGAAGCGGCATCTGCACGAGAATGCCGTGGATGGCGGGATCGGCGTTCAGGCGATCCACCACCGCGAGCAGCTCGGCCTGTGAAGTGGATGCGGGGAGCCGGATCGTCTCGCCGTGCATTCCCGCCTCCAGGCAGGCTTTCTCCTTCGACGCGACGTACACCATGCTCCCGGGATCCTCTCCCACGAGGACCACCGTGAGTCCGGGAACGATCCCGTGTTTCGCGAGCGCGGCGGCCGCGATCGCGACCTCCGCCCGAACTTTCGTTGCGACGGCCGCGCCGTCGATGATTTCAGCGGGCAATGTCCATCGCTCTCTTTTCGCGGATTGCTACGACCTTGATCTGACCGGGGTACTGCAGCTCCGTCTCCACCCGCCGCGCGATCTCCTCCGTCAGCGACTGCATGCGCGCGTCGTCCACGTCGTCGGGATTCACGATCACGCGAATCTCGCGGCCGGCCTGGATCGCGAACACGCGATCGACTCCCTTGTAGCTCGACGCGATCTTCTCGAGTCCCTCGAGCCGCTTCACGTACGTTTCGAAGGCCTCGCGGCGCGCGCCGGGGCGTGATCCGCTGATCGCGTCCGCCGCCTGCACGAGCACGCTCACCTCGCTCTCGTGCGGCACGTCGTCGTGGTGCGCCGCGATGCAGTTCACCACCATCGGGTTCTCGCCGTACTTCGTGGCGACCTCCACGCCGAGCTGCACGTGCGTGCCCTCGTGCTCGTGCGTGAGCACCTTGCCGATGTCGTGCAGCAGCGCGCCGCGGCGCGCCATCGCGGGATCGAGGCCGAGTTCCTCCGCCATGATTCCCGCGAGCCACGCGACTTCCTTCGAGTGCAGCAGGATGTTCTGGCCGTAGCTCGTGCGCCATTTCATGCGCCCCACGAGCTTGATCAGCTCGGGGTGCAGACCGTGCACGTTCACTTCGTACGCGGCCTGTTCGCCGGTCTCGACGATGCCCGCGTCGACTTCCTTGCGCGCCTTCTCGACGACCTCCTCGATGCGGCCCGGATGGATCCGTCCGTCGGCGACGAGCTTCTCGAGCGCGAGCCGCGCGACTTCGCGGCGGACGGGATCGAAGCAGGAGACGACCACCGAATCCGGCGTGTCGTCGATGATCACGTCCACGCCCGTGGCGAGCTCGAACGCGCGAATGTTGCGTCCCTCGCGGCCGATGATTCGGCCCTTCATCTCGTCCTTCGGCAACGCGACGGCGCTCACGGTGATCTCCGCCGTGTGATCGGCCGCGATGCGCTGCACCGCGAGCGCGACGATCTTCTTCGCCTCGCGATCGGCGTTGCGCTTGGCGGTCTCGCGAATCTCGCGCAGGCGATTGGCCGCGTCGGCGTGCGCCTCCTCTTCCATGCGCCGGATCAGCTCGGCCTTCGCCTCCCCGGCCGAGAGACCGGCGAGTTGCTCGAGGCGGCGGCGCTCCTCGCCCACCATCTTGTCCAGCTCCTGCTGGCGTTCCTCGACCGACTTTTCCTTGCGTCCGAGATCGCTCGCGCGCTTGCCGACGTCCTTGTCGCGGGTCTCGACGAGGTCGAACTTGCGGTCGAGGACGCTCTCGCGCTCCTGGAGGCGCTTCTCCTCGCGCTCGACTTCCTCGCGGCGGCGGCGGGCCTCAGCCTCCCACTCCTCGCGGGCGCGCATCGCCTCTTCCTTCCCGGCGAGCACCGACTGCTTGCGAAGCCCATCGGCGTCGCGCTCGGCATCACCGATGATTCGCTTGACGAGCTGCTCCGCGGTGTCCCCCGCCGCTTCCCGGGCCCGGACCTCCGTGTCGCGTCCGGTACGCCTTCCAACAACAAAGGCGACCGCGGAACCGGCGACACCAAGCACGCCGAGCGCGATCGCCACCCATGCAAGTGGATTCATTGTCCGTATGCTCCAAGACGGCGACACCTCGCGCGATTTGCGGGTGTACCGCGATTCATGAAGACCGCACGGGAACATGCGAACAGCGGCGAAGCACCAGGGAGGTTCGACCGGCCGGCCGGGCGCCGTCGAAGGGCGCTGAACGGGTCGGGCTAACTACCGAGGCCGCTTGTACCTACGTGCTCGCGGCTCCACGTCAGATGAAACTAGAGCCACGGCAACGAAAAGGCAACGAGATGGCATCGAATAGCACCGAATCAGGTGGCGCAAGGATGGTGGCGCAGGATGTGCAGAGGTATGCCGGCACTGGTTACTTTAGAATGGCCCTGTCATATTCTTTGACAGGAACCGTGAACCACGTGGTCGATTTGTCCACCTTCGCCTTTCAGGCCGGGATTCCCGAATGACTGTTTCGCAGGACAACGCAGCAGACGCACCTCTCGTACTCGTCATCGACGACGAGGAGGCCGTGCGCGGTGTGATTGGACGTCTGCTCGCGAGGCAGGGCTATCGCGTGCTGCTCGCGTCGAGCGGACAGGAAGGCATCACGCTCTTCGAAGAAAACGCGAAGGACATCCGGCTCGTGGTGCTCGACTGGCACCTCCCCGGAGTGCCCGGCGAGCGCACGTTCGATGAACTGCTCGCGCGCGAGCCGAAGCTGCGCGTGGTGCTCGTCACCGGGGACCACGACGCCGACCTCGGCGCGAACGCGCGGCAGTACCTCGCGTGCATGCTGCTGAAGCCGTTCACGAGTGCGGAGCTGATGCTCGCGGTGAACGCGGTTCTCTCGGCGTAAGAGGCGAGGAGCGACGGTACGAACGGCGACGAGCGACGGGTGAGAGGCGATCTAGCGAAGAGCGACGGGTGAGGAGCGAGCAGTCCGTCTCCTCACACCTCACACGTCGCTCTTCCCCAAGTCGCCCCTCACCCGTCGCTCGTCGCCGTTTGAGAGCCCCCGTCGCTCATTGCTCTTCGCCAAGTCGCCTCTCACGCGTCGCCCTTTGCTGAACCCCGCTTGGCCGGCGGCAGCCAGCGCCGCAATTCGCCCGACAGCCCGTTCATCGCCTCCGCCATCTCCACGTTGCCGGCGCGCTCACGGAACAGTTCATCCGTGATCGAGAGCGCCGCGAGAATGGCGGCCTTGTGCGACTCCACGACCGCCGCGCTTCCCATCACTTCGCGAATCGCCTTGTCCACGAAGGCCGCAACAGCGCGCGTGTGCTCCGGCGGCGTGTCGCTCTTGAGCGTGTACTCTTCGCCGAAGA
>OCZT010001875.1_pt1 | contig 21808 bp, 20 predicted proteins | sample 1539031 | NCBI WGS metagenome assembly OCZT01 (sample SAMEA3539308, study PRJEB22396) | soil metagenome | biome: tundra; feature: field; material: soil | place: USA | collected 2010-05 | depth 0.15 m | reverse complement strand
CCGAACGGGCAATTGTTATAGTCGGCGATGTCGGTGTTGCCGCTATTGATCGAGAAGTAGGCGGAGTATCCCGAACAGGTATTCGAGTTGCCGAGAAAGCTGCGGGTTCCAGGCGCGGAATAACGGAACAGGTCGGCGGGCGAGGCGTCGGTGCCGGGTCGCAACTGTACTGGATATTTGCAATCGCCGGCAAAGAGGCGCCGAGCGCCGCAATGATGAGGAAGACGAACTGTTGTTTCAAGACGATTCCTCCCGGACATTATAACTCCGAAACTATCGGCCCTTCGCCGGGAAAACGCTACTCGGCTGGCCCTTCCCTCACGGTCAGGGCGCTTACCGGGGCTGGGCGGGTTACCAACCCTCGAGATACAACCGCAGGCGGAACCGCCTGCGCCACCAAAGCAAATCAGCACTTTGCAAGCAGGTGGGGCAGGCGGTTTCGCCTGCCAGCTAATTTTTCAGCAGCCTTAGTCGTTTATGTCGACATTTTCCACAAAACAGCTATTAAATGCCCGGTCGAGCACATCTGAGGTGAGCGCCAGCGGGCGCCTTTCGAAATGCAGGATATCTACCGCGTGCGAGATCACGTCGCGCGGGTGGCAGCGGCGGAAGCGTTTGTCGCCTTCGACGTAGTGCTTCTGCACGAAACTGGCGGCGAGGTCCTGGGGACACAAAATCTGTTTCTCCTTACAGAAACGCTCGAAAATCTGCATAAATTCGGGCGCTCTGGGGCTGCGCAGAAACATCTTGTACTGGATGCGGCGCAGGAACGCCTCGTCGCCCAACTGATCGGGGCGGAGGTTGGTGGAAAAGATGAGAAATGCCTCAAACGGCACGGTCATTTTGCCGCCGGCCTGGAAGCTGAGGTAATCGGTATGCTTTTCCATGGGCACGATCCAGCGGTTGAGGATTTCCGCGGGAGATGCCTTCTGGCGGCCAAAGTCGTCGATCAGGTAAATGCCGTTGTTGGCTTTGAGCTGGAACGGCGCATCGTAGACTTTGGAGTGCTTGTTGAAGCTCAGGTCCAGCATGTCGAGCCCCAACTCGCCTCCGGTGATGATGAACGGGCGCTTGCACCGGAACCAGCGGCCGTCGTGGGGCAGGTTGTCGGAAAGCGCGCTCAAAAGCGAGGTCTGATCGTCGATTTTGTTGTGATAAATCGGGTCGTAAAGCTGGATGATGTTGCCCTGACATTCGATGGCGTAGGGCATGTAGATCGGCTCGGTCTCGACGCGGAACAGCGATTCGGCCAGCGCCGTTTTGCCGTTCCCCGGCTGCCCGTAAATCAGAAACGACTTGTTGGAATTGACCGCCGGACCGATTTGGGCAAGAATATCGGCCTCCACCACCAGGTGTTGAAACGCCAGGCGGAGAAGGTCGTGGCTGAGCCAGTTTTCCTTCAGACGCTGCCGCCGCACAATCTCCGTATATTGATACAGAGGCACCGGGGCAGGGCCGGCGTACTGGTTGTTTTCGAGGAATTCGCGTGCCAGGTTGCGGCCCTGTTCGGTCAGGAAAAATATCCCCGACATATTCCCCATGCCGAGCGACTTCTTCACCCCGACGAAATGCTGGCGCTTGAACATTTCCAGCGTTGCGTCGATCAGGCTGAAGGGAAACCCAATCAGGCTGCCGATATCGCGGCCCACCAGCTCACCGCGAAAGTATAAATACTTCAGGATGAGATGTTCGATGATGGACGGCGGAATTCCAGTGTCTTCAATGGATTCGGGCACCGGCGGGACGACCGGCGCTTCGCCCGATTCCGGCGTGACAATCAGATCGATGACGGAACTCACTTGGGTAAGAATCCTCCGAACAGAGAAAAAACGCGGGCCATCCGCACTCAATAGATATATCGGGCGAGATTACGCCTCACTTCATGCCTGCCGCAATTTTGGTACTCCTAGCGCTGTTCGTACCCCCGACTACGGAGATAGAATTCCTGACGGGGGACTTGCCCTGGGCGGTTGCCGAAAAGGGATATGAGGCGCCTCCGCTGCAGGTGCGGGTCAGCGGATCGTGTCCGATCGGAGGTGTCGGGTACGCGGTGGTGTCGGGTAAATTACCCCCCGGCATTGAGCTTTCGCGATTGGGATATTTTTCGGGAGCGCCGCTGCACACCGGCGAATTCCCGTTCACGGTCCGCGCATCGGACGGCTGCGGTTGGAGCGCGAAGCAGTTCAAGCTGGTGGTGACGGGCGCTCCCGTAATCACCGCTACACCGATGCACCTACTATTTGCCTGCAAAGCGGGAGAGACGCCGCCGGAGCAGCGGATACTGGTGTCGGCCACCTGGCCGAGACTGGCGTATCGCCTATCCCTATCCGACGCCGCGTGGCTTACGGCGACGCCTGAGCATGGCACGACTCCCCGTCAGGGATCGGCGATGGCGGAGGATATCGTGCATGTGCGCGTCGATACCGTGGGGTTGAAGCCAGGCCACTATACGGCTTCGATCGCGGTCTCGTCGTGGCAGGCGTTGGAGCCAGTGCGCGTCCAGGTGGAACTGACGGTCAATTAGAAGAGCGTTTGAACAAACCGTGCTTCTTGGGAGGCACTTTGGCCGCAGTTGCCGTTGCGGCCGGAGCCGCGGGCGGGCTGGCCTGGGGCATCGCCATCAGGCGGATCAAATCCTCGCTGACGCCGGCCTTCTTCATTGCAACCAATCCCTCCACACTGGTATCGAAATTCGTGCGTGAGCTGCGGATCAGTTGCAGGATGAACAGCTCGTCGAATCCGGCCTTGGCCAGAGTGACGATGCTGTCGTTGGTCAGCGGCTGATGCGCCATTTGGGCAACGGTGAACTGCTGGGCAGCGGCAGGGAAGATCGTCAAGAGAACGGCGCACAGAAGACGCATACACCATTCCTATCGGCAAGACCGGGCGATGTAACAGGGAGGATGATTCTTAGGTCCGGATGTGGTGCAGGATGGCATCCTGCTGTTTTCACGCTTCCAGGCGGGTTGCCAACCCGCCGCAGGCTGCCAGAGGTTGCTGAAAAACGCGCCGGCAGGCGAAACCGCCTGCCCCACCCGGACTGTAAGTTGCTAATTTGCAGTGGTGGCGCTGGCGGTTCCGCCTGCGTCTGCATCGTCCTTACGAGTTTTTCAGCAGCCTCTGCCAGTCTGCTTATCTACTTCTTCGGAGCCGGCCACTTCTCGATTTTTTTCCGGATCGAGTCCGCGTTTTTCGCTGTCGGAGACAATTCCAGATACTTCTCGTACGCCTCGCGCGCCGCGGCGTGGTCGTTCAATTTTTCCTGGCACTCGCCGAGCTTCAGGAAGGCTTCGGGTGAACCCGAGTCCCACTTGGTGGCACGCACGTAGCGGCGGGCGGCGGCGTGGTAGTTTTTCTTGGTCTTGAAATAGTAGTCGCCGGCGGTAATGTTTTTTTGCGCCTCCAGAGGATTCAGCGAAAACTCCTCCGGCTTGAGCGACTCGTCCTCTTCCGGAGGCTCCTGCTCGGCAGGCTTGGCGGGACGCGTGGTTTCGAGTTTTTTCTGCTGCTGGGGATCGGCGGGAGGCTGCTGTTGCGCGGATAGCGCTGCGCCGCAAAAAATCGCAGCTATATACACGCGTGACACAATTAAATTATAGACCCCCTAGACCAGCTTCGCGATCGAGCCTCCGAGCTTCCTCTGCTGCCGGGAGTGTATCTCTACAAGGACGCGCACGGCACGGTGATCTATGTCGGCAAGGCGAAAAATCTGCGCGTCCGCGTGCGCAGCTACTTCAACGTCGATCGCCTGGCGGAGTCGAAAACCGGGACACTGATCCACGAAGCGCGCAACATCGATTTCATCCAGGTCGACAACGAGAAGGAAGCGCTGGCGCTGGAGAATAACCTGATCAAGCAGTGGAAGCCGCGCTACAACATCCTGCTGCGCGACGACAAAACGTATCCGTACATCAAGCTGACGGGTGAGAAATATCCGCGCGTGTACGTGACGCGGCGGCTGCGCAAGGACGGATCGTCGTACTTCGGTCCCTATTTTCCAGGAAACCTGGCCCACCGGCTGGTGCACTTCATTCATCGCCATTTCAAAGTGCCCTCCTGCCGCATCGACCTGACGCGCAAGCACTCGCATCCGTGCCTGGAGTATCACATCCATCGATGCCTGGGTCCGTGCGTCGAAGGGCTCGCCACGGACGAGCGTTATGCCGAAGCGGTCCGCTCCGTGCGGATGTTTCTCGAAGGCCGGCACAAGGATCTGGCGCAGGAGCTGCGTTCGCGCGTCGAAGCGGCCAGCCTCGACATGCGCTACGAGGAAGCCGCGGCCATTCATGAACTGGCGCGCACGGTGGAGGAGCTGGGCGAGAAGCAGAAAATGGCCTCGACCGACGGCGGCGACACCGACATTTTTGCGTATTATGCGGAGTTGCCGTTGATCGCGGTGAATCTGTTCCATCTGCGCAACGGACACATTGTCGACCGTCGCGAATTCTTCTGGGAAGACGTGCGGGAGTTCGATGCGGCGGAGTTTGTTTCGGCGTTGCTAAAACAGGTTTATCTCGACGATCCGTACGTTCCGGCGGTGATTCACGTGCCGGTGGAATTCGAGGAACGCGAGGTGCTAGAGGACTTCTTGTCGGAAAAGCGCGGCCGCAAGGTCGAGATTCACACGCCGCAGCGAGGGCAGAAGAAAGCGATGCTCGAGCTGGTGGAATCGAACGCCCGCCACAGCTTCGAGCAGCGGTTCCGCGTGCTGAAGCCGACGTCGAAGGCGATTTCCACGGCCTTGCAGGACGCGCTCGGCCTCGAAAATGCGCCGAACCGTATTGAGTGCTTCGACATTTCGCACATTCAGGGAACCGATAAGGTCGCCAGCATGGTGGTGTGGGAAAACGGGCGGATGAAGAAGACCGACTATCGCAAATTCATCATCAAGACGGTGGAAGGCAACAACGATTTCGCTTCGATGCACGAAGTGATCGGGCGCCGCTATGGCCGCTTGAAAGAAGAAGGCGTGGAGCGGCCGGGGCTGGTGCTGGTCGATGGAGGGTTGGGGCAATTGCACTCGGCTGCGGCGGCGCTGGAGGAACTGGGCATCACCGATCAACCGCTGGCGTCAATCGCCAAGCGTGAAGAGTGGATTTACGTTTACGGGCAGGAAGAGGAACCGATCGTTTTAGATAAATTTTCACCCGTGCTGCACCTGGTGCAGCAGGTGCGCGACGAGGCGCATCGTTTTGCAGTGACTTTTCACCGGACGCGGCGCAATGAGAGCCGCATGCGAAGTGAACTGGATCGGGTTCCTGGGATCGGGGAGAAGACGGTAATGAAACTACTGCGCCATTTCGGCAGCCTGGAACGGGTGCGCGAGGCTCCAGAGGAGGAGCTCGCGCAGGTCGCGGGACGGGCCATCGCGCGCAAGCTGAAAGAGTTTAAACCTTCAACAACGGAACTGACGCCTTCAGAATAAATCGCCGATTTCTTTGGCGATCGAGCGGGCTTCCAGGTGGATCAAACCAGCGTTCCCACCCTGCGGGCTGATCACCGCCAACACCGCCTTCGTGCCGGCCGAATAGACGAACAATGCGCCTTCATCCGACTGGATGGAGACCTCGCCCAGCGTGCCGGCGCTCATGCTGTCGCTGATGCGGCGCCCCAGACTGGACGCAGCGGCAGCCATGGCCGCAACACGATTCGGATCCTGCCCGTTCGAAAACGAATGAGCGATGGGTAATCCTTCGTTGGACGCCAATAGGACGCCCTTCAATTCCGGAATTGCACTTCGTAGAGCCTCGATGTGGGCTTTGAGCGCGTCACCTTTTGCCATGTTACATCTCCCTTCAATTTTCCCCGATAAGACTTAATAGGCGCCCGGCGGAACAGATTCTCCGCGAGGGCGAAAAAAACTCTGCGCTATGCGCAAGCAATTGAACAATCGACGCGGTAGGCAAATAACTTTAACGCTTGAAATGGAAAAGTTACGAATTTCAGATTAGGTGGAAGTTCCGCTCTTAGGCGCGTGGCAGGACTGGAGTACCGTTTCAAGTTGGGATTTTCGTACTCCAGATGCAGGTCCCGGAAGAGGTAACTGGCATAGGGCCTAAGGTTTTTGTCGTAAGAGACGCTAAGGCTACCACCTCAAATCTGTCGTATAAGTGCTTTACCGCAGGGAAAGAAGTAAGTGGGCCCTTTAGCATAAGGGCAGAAGGGACGATCTAACCAACATGCGGTGTCTTTATTGCGGAAAGGAGCTGGCTCTCCTGAAGCGTTGGACCGGCGGCGGAGAGTTTTGCTCCGACGTTCACCGGCAACGATATCAGGAAGAGTATAACCAGCTTGCGCTCAATCGCTTATTGCAGGCAAAACCGCCCGCAAAGCCCGAAAAGCCTGTGCCCGAAAAGGCTGTGCCCGAAAAGCCTGTGAATGAGGTGCCGCCCGCCAGGCCTTCGGCGGTGGCTGAAATCTCCAAAGTCGAGCCCGTCAAACAGGCAACCGCTCACGTTACGCCGAGTCCCGCCGCACATCTGCCCGAGCCCGCTTCCCTGAAGATTTCCGAAGGTCCGGGAGTCAGGCCTACTTATCGGGAGATCCCAGCAGCGGCCGCGGTGAAGACGGCTGATGTTCATGCGGACAAGCCCGTGGTTTCCGCAGCCTCGCCGGTGGCAGCCTCTCCCGTTGTACAGGAGAAGCCCGCGCCGCCGGAAGTGACCGCGCCGGCGGAAGCGGCGGGATTCTTCGTCGAAATGCCGGTGGCGGTGCTGGCTGAAGTGGCGCCGATGTCTCGTCCGGACATGGAATTCCTGGACGCAGTCGCCGCCGCGCTTCCGAATCATTCCTTTGAGCCGTTAAATGCGCAACGGAATACTTATCAACTGGAAACGGCTGGATTGTTGACCTTCCAGCCGTCGAACCGAGCCTCGAATTACACCGCGAACGGCACACGGGAACGCCGACTGGAGGTGCGTGACTTTGTTCGCACCACGCCGGTCGTCGAAATCGACCTGAGCCCGGCCGGTGAAACGGGACTGGAGACTTCGAGCGAAGCCATGGATATTCTAATGTTTCCTCAACCGCCGCAAGGACTGCCCATCCTCTGGCAGGAACCGCCCCTCCGGTTCTCCGGGGCTGGAACGGAGCTCGGGGATTTGGCCCGGCTCTCGTTCACCACCACCGGTTTCTCCAGCGGCGAAGAGTCGGAGTCAAGAGAATCGGAAAAGCACAGCGCCGTTGCCGTGGAGGAGCCACCGGCGGTTGAAGTTGTTCCAGAACCCGCGGCCGAAGTCGCCGTCGAGCCGGTTGTAGAAGCCATTCTCCAAGCCGCGCCTGAGCCCGTCGTTATAGAGAACGTCGTCCCGGAGGTTATCGAAGCTGTCCCGCCAGTTGAACAAAAGGACGAACCGAAGGTCCAGCAAGCCGCGCCCGCTCCCGAGCGGGTAACCAAGCCTCTTCCGCTGACGCTTCACGCCACCGCACCCGGCAAGGGGAAAACGGTGCAGGTTTTCTCCTCGGCATCGAATGCTGTGAATGTCCAGGTTCCGCGATCGAGCTCTCTGCCCCTGCGCGCCACCATGACATTCGGCCCGGCGCCGGTCAATGTAAAAACCGACGCGAAGCCCGAGCCCAAAAAGTCCGCTCCCGCCCCGGCCGCCGTTCGCCCCGATCCGCGGGTCGCAGCAGCGCAGGACGTCAAGAAACCTGCGGTAAAATCCCCCGTACCCGAGCCGGCCAAGCAGGTCGCCAAAGCGGAAATCTCCGGCCCGCAGAAGCAGCCAGCCAAACTAGACGCAAAACAAGACAAAAAGCCGGAGGTCAAAGAGAACGTGAAACTGAAGGAAGAAACAAAGCCTTCGAAGGCGGCCGCGCCTTATCCTGGCTCAACCGATCTCGGATTGCCGCGATTGAATCTCCAGCCGTCCCCGGGTTTCCTTGGCCAAATTCCGATGGTCGCGAAGATTGGAATCGTTGTCGTGCTGCTGGCAGGACTCGGCGGCCTGATCGCCTTCTCGTCAAAGAGCGGCGGCGCGGTGCCCGTATCGAACCGTCCGGGCACGGTGGTGGCCGGATCCGCCCTGCCTTCCGGCGACGCAGGCTGGATCGCGGACTGGGGCGCCGAGCAGGGCGTTCGCCGCTCCCGGCAGATTTCTATACTGCGATCCTCGCAGACCCTCACCGACTACCGTATTGAGATGCAGGGCCAGATCGAGACCAAGGCCATCGGCTGGATATTCCGCGCCGCGGATCCGAAAAATTTCTACGTCACCAAACTGGAGATCGTGAAGCCGGGCCTGGAACCCACCATCGCGCTGGTCCGTTTCGCGATCGTCGACGGCGAGGAGCAGGTCCACGCGCAGCTTCCTTTGCCGATGAAGTTCCGCCGCGACACCATGTTCAAAATTCGTTTCGACGCCGTGGGGAATCATTTCACCACCTATGTGCAGGATGAGAAAGTCGACGACTGGACCGACGATCGCGTCAAAACGGGCGGTGCGGGATTGTACAGCGAACGCGGCGAAGTCGCGACGCTCAAAGGCGGCATGAGCGTCGTGCCCCTCGTCATTAGGAAATAAGGAGCTTCTATGCCGGATAACAACGAGACAGTTTTCTTCATCGACGACGACCTGGTGGAAAGGCTGATGCGCGGCGATACCGCGCCTGCCGATCCCACCAAAAAGAAGCGTCCCGCCGAGGCCAGCGCGCTCGCTACGGCGGTGAAGCTCGCCTCCGATGGCAAACTCGACGACGCCGTCAAGGAACTGGAACGCGCCTTGAGCCGGGGCGAGAACGCCGTTGAAGTCGAGACCGGCCTCGGCCATCTCCGCTTCGAGCAGCAGAAATGGGACGAGGCCGCGCGCGCCTACTCGAAAGTGATCGAGCTCGACCCCAAGAATCGCACCGCGCATTACAATCTCGGCCTGGTGCGGGAACGGCAAGGCAAATTCGCCGACGCCGCGCAGTCGTTCGAAGCCGCCCTCGCCGTCGATCCCAAGCGCTGGCAGGCGCGCCTCGGCCTCGGCCTCTGTCAATTGCAGCTCGGCAAAACCGAGGAGGCGCTCGAAAGCTTCCAGGCCAGTATCAAGGAAAGTCCCAACCAGGATCGCGCCCTGTTCGGCAAAGCCGTCGCGCTGCACCAACTCGGCAAGCTCGATGAAGCGGGCGACCTCTACCGCAAACTGCTCCCCGCCAACTCCAACTCGGCCGAGCTTCTGGTCAACCTGATCGCGCTCTCCAGCGCCCGCAAGGAAGACAGCAAGGTGAAGGAATTCGCCGAACGCCTGCTCAAAGTTCGTCCCCAATCTCCGCAGGCTCTCGAAGGACTCGCCTCCGTCGCGCTCTCCCGCGGCGATTACAGCTCCGCCGTGCAGTACTGTTCGCAGCTCGTCAAAGCCGCCGCCGATTCCTATGAAGGATGGTTCAACCTGGGCGTCGCCTATCAGAAAACCGGACGCCTGGAACAGGCCGGCAACGCCTATCGTGAAGCCGCCCGTCTGCGTCCCGACGCTCCCGAACCCGCCGCTAATCTCGGTGTGATTCTCCAGGAGCGTGGCGATCTCGCCGGCGCCCGCAATGCTTATACGCGCGTGCTGACCCAGCAGCCCGATCTGCCCGGTGCGTTGTGGAACCTCGGCCTGCTTGCCGAGCGCGAAGGAAAAGCGGAAGACGCCGAAAAGCATTTCGAAAAGCTGGTCGCGCTGAAACCCGATTGGGAAGACGCGGCGTTTCGCTTAGGATTCCTGCAACTGCAACGCGCCGAATACGCCGGCGCCGTCGACAGCTTCGAGACCTGCCTCAAAAAGAAAAAGGACTGGGTCGAAGCGCTGCTCAATCTCGGACTCGCCTGCTGGAAGTTCGAGGATCTTGACGCCGCCTCGGAAACCTTCGGCCGCGTCCTCTATCTCCAGCCGAAAAATATCGACGCCATGCGCGCTCTCACCGCCATCGCCATCGAGCGCAAGGATCACAAGAAGGCGCTGGAGCTTCACCAGAAGCTCACCACGCTCGGCGAGCGATCGATCGAGCTCTCCTACAATCTCGGCCTCCTGCTGCAAGCCGCCGGCGAACATAAAGCGGCAGCGGAATGCTATCAGCAGGCCGTCGATAAGAAGCCTGATTTCACCGATGCCATGCTGAACCTCGGCCACGCACTGAAAGCCTCGGGTAAGGAAGAGGAAGCGAAACAGGTGTGGAGCAAGGCCGTCACCGTCGACCCCGAACTCGCCGGCAACTATTTCCACTAGATCGCCTGTCAGCGCGGGCTAGGTAACTCCCTAGATACGCCCGCGCCCCTCACTGCCGATGGATGAGCGTGAGGGAATTTTGACAACTGAAATTCTTCGGGTGAGTCTCGATTCGGCCGCCGCCGCCATTGAACAATTGAGAACTTCATCCGTGGACGCCGTGGTAATTGAGGACCCCTGCCTCGGCAGCACTCACGACTGCACCATCGAAGAACTTCTCGAAGAGCTGGTCGAGATCAACCGCAACGTCCCCATCGTCATCTGCGACCAAGCCGCATCGGTCGCCGACGTGGTGCGCTACATTCGCCTCGGCGCGCATGACGTCGTTTCTTCCGGCTCGGATGCCGCAGCGATCATCGAAGCCGCCGCCGAATTCCACCGCAGCCAGCGCGCCGCCGATTCTTCCATTGAACCGTGGCGCAAACATCTGGTCGGTTCCAGCCGCGCCATCATGAGGACCATTGAGATCATCCGCCTGGTCGGCAGCCGCCGCTCCACCGTTCTCATTACCGGAGAAACCGGAACCGGTAAGGAAATGGTGGCCCGAGCCATTCACCTGGCCAGCCCTCGCGCCCAGCAGCCCATCGTCGCGGTGAACTGCAACGCACTTCCCGAAAATCTCTTAGAAGCCGAACTGTTCGGCCACGTCAAAGGCGCCTTCACCGGAGCCATCCAGCATCGTGTCGGCCGTTTCGAACAAGCCCACCGGGGCACTCTGTTTCTCGACGAAGTCGGCGATCTGCCGCTCGACATGCAAACCAAGCTCCTCCGCTTTTTGCAGGAGCGCGAATTCCAGCGCGTCGGCAGTTCGGAAACCATCCGCGTCGACATCCGCCTGATCGCCGCCACCAACATTGACCTGTTGCAGCGCATCCGCGAAGGAAAATTCCGCGAGGATCTTTATTACCGCCTCAATGTAGTCCCCATCGCCGCCCCGCCTCTGCGCGAACGCCTCGAAGACATCCCGTTACTCGCGCATCACTTTGTAGAAAAAATCTGCGCGCAGGAACAAATCCCCACCCGCCGCCTGTCGCCCGAGACCATCGAGCGCCTGAAAAACTGTCCCTGGCCCGGCAACGTCCGGCAGTTGGAGAACGTGGTGGAAATGGCTGTAGCGCTCAGCGGGACGCGGGAGATTTTGTACCCTTCCGACTTTCCTCTGCCCACAGCGCCCCGCGCGATGTCTACCGCATCATTCGCAACTACGGACTTCGAACAAACGGTCGGACGGATCGAACGGCAGATTTTAGAGGAAGCTCTCAGAAAAGCCCACGGCAACAAAACCGCCGCAGCCGGGATGCTCGGGTTGAAGCGCACCACGCTGGCGGCGAAGCTAAAAAGTCTCGAAGCCGTCGCGTAATCTTCTCGCGATCACCCACAACATCGGGGACTTTCGAGCCACACCCTACCGCTCCGCAATCGTAATTCGGAAGCCTGGATACATAAGTCAGCGCTTGCTCATCACTGGCGACGCGGAGGCCCAGATTTCGTTGCAGCCCATCAAAGACCCGTCGCAATGCAAGCAGTCGGCCACCCTCAACGTCAAGAGAAGAGACGCAAGCGACGTGGACTACACTGCTACCTGGTTTTACATCGAGACGAAAGACGGACCGCAAGGGATTCTCAGTGGAAGCGGACCGATGTACTCGTGGGGCGCCCCGATCGACTCCTATGTGTGGACTCAACGGAATATGCCGAGGTCATGTACGAGAGCGGAATGATCGATGCATGGGGCCGCTCTAAAGACGGCAGATATTGGCGCTCGCGGAGCGTCTTTGGTGCGGTAGCTCGATACGACGGTGTGAATCGAGAGACGGCCGAGTTGCTAGATTGCGTTATGGAATTTAAGAAGCTTCCTTGAAGCGGACGGCGCCATGGGAAGCGGGACGTCACGACCGGAGATTGTGAAGGTTATCCCGAATGACCTCGGCGAGCTTAGACGTGCACCCCTTGAACGATTCAATCGAGGCTTCCAGCATCTCGGCCTGCTTTACCTTTTCCCAAGCGATGTAGTAGCCGGCCGCATACGCCAAGTGACTAATAAACTCGCGCTGAGCCCTGCCGTTACCTTCTCGAAACGGATGCAGAGCGTTCAGCTCGCCGAGATAGTGCGCCGAGCGATCGCCGAACCCAGCGGGGCCGAGCCCGGCTAGGTATTTCTCGTCTGCAAGCTTCTGGAAGATCGGCGCGGCCGCGCTACCAATGTGCGCGTGATGCGCGAACAGATGACCACCCTTGCTGATGTCGATGGTTCGCAACTGCCCGGCCCAATCATACACGTCACCAAACAGGTATCGATGAATGGCTTGCAAGTGCGCGAGGTCGAACCGGCCTTTGAGAGGCGCGAGCGAAAGCTCAAAGGAACGTGTCGCGACAAGGGCCGCTTCGGCTTGTTCAAGGGTGGCCTCGTCCGCGATGCCGAGACGATTTCTGAGGACACCGGATTCCCGATCAACGTACGGATCACCGCCGGGATTTCGCGGCATTCTGGAACCGGCGGTAAATGTTGCGGCGAACCTCGTCAGTATCGATCTCGCCTCGCGCGGCGCGCCGCAAGTCCTCGACCGTGGCCTCCGGCACCTTCAACCCTTCAATCTCCTGTTGTGCGATCGCGTGCTCCACAGCTCGCATATTTCGCGCAACGTCTCGCTCGGAAAGGGTAGTCACTACAACTCAATTATACTTCTACTCTAAAATCATCCTAACCGCCTTCTCCGCGATCATAAACACTGGAGCGTTCGTATTCCCCCTCACAATTCTCGGCATCACCGACGCATCCGCCACCCTCAACCCCGGAACCCCATGCACCTGCAACCGCGCGTCCACCACGCTCGATGCATCCTGCCCCATTTTGCACGTCCCCACTGGGTGATACAGCGTCTCCGCATGCGCCCGGATGAAGGACGCGGCGTCTTCGCGCTCGAACACCGGCTCACCCCGGTACGAATCGAACGCCTTCGACTCCAGTAATTTCCAAACCAGTTTCAGCCCCACCTCAAGCGGCGCAAGATCGTCTTCATTGGAAAGATACGCCGGATCCATCGCCGGAGCCTCCCGCGGATCGGCCGAGCGCAGATAAATCCGCCCCGCGCTCTTCGGCGTCAGCAGCAGCGCGCCCAGGCTGAAACCATGCCCCGGCGGATTCTTAAACCCATGGTCGACGAAAAACACCGGCGCGAAGTGCAGTTGTAAATCGCACTCCGTCAACTCCGCGCGCGATTTCAAAAACGCCCCCGCCTCCGCGATATTCGACGTCAACGGACCAGTTTTGCGGAAAATGTACTTCAGAACATTGGGAATGCTCTCCGCGTTGCTCAGCGAAACAGGCTGCGTCGAACGATACGACTGCCCGACGTTCAAATGATCCTGCAAATTCCCGCCGACGCCTTCCAACTCCGCGACTACCGGTATCCCCAGCGCCTCCAACTCCCTCCGCGGCCCGATCCCGGACAGCAGCAGCAGTTGCGGCGACCCGATCGCGCCCGCACACAGGATCACTTCCTTAACCGCGCGAACCTGCTGCCTCTCCTGCGACTGCTTCTGCAAAAACTCGACCCCCACAGCGCGGCCTTCTTCAATCAAAACCCGCGCCACGTGCACATTCGTCCACACCGTCAGATTGCCGCGCCGCAGAGCCGGCTTCAGATACGCGTCCGCCGCGCTTGCCCGCGCGCCATGCTTCTGCGTGACCTGGTAAAGCCCCGCGCCCATCTGCGCCGTGGCATTGAAGTCCGGGTTCTTCGCGATCCCCTCCGCCTCGCACGCATCGAGAAACGCACGCGTCAGCGGATTCACCGACCGCAGGTCCTCGACATGCAGGGGCCCTCCGGTGCCATGCTCCGCGGCTTTGAACATCGGCAGAACATCGTCGAAGCCCCAGCCCGCGTTGCCCATCTGGCGCCACGCATCGTAATCCGCGCGCGCGCCGCGAATGTAAATCATCGCGTTGATCGAGCTCGACCCGCCTAGCGTTTTTCCCCGAGGCCAGTACAAACTTCGCCCGTTCAAATGCGCCTGCGGATCGGTCGAAAAATTCCAGTCGACCTCGGTGCGAAAAAGTTTGGAAAACGCCGCCGGAATATGGATCTCGCGTTTGCGATCCGGAGGCCCCGCCTCAATCAACAGCACGCTGGTGTCGGGCCGCTCTGTGAGCCGCGAAGCCAGCACGCAACCCGCACTGCCTGCGCCGATCACGATGTAGTCGAACAACTTTGTTATCCCCGTTCTACAATGTCAGCAAGTCCCCGTGCCGAATTATGCCACAGTTCCACTGCTGTGCTTCGTACTAGCCGCCGATTGGCCCCAATTCCGTGGACCCAACGGCGCGGGTGTCTCCGACGGCAGCCCTTTGCCCACCGAATTCTCGCCCCAAAAAAACGTTGTCTGGGAAACCGCCGCTCCTCCCCGGCCATTCTTCGCCGATTCTCACCGAAACGCGCATCTTCATGACCGCGGCCGACCATGAAAAACTGCTGACGCTCTGCCTCGACCGCGCGCCGGGAAAAGTTTTGAGGCAGCGCGAAGCTCCTCGCCCGCGGAAGGAGGAGTTTCAGCCCACCAACAGCCCCGCGTCTCCCTCGCCCGTCACCGACGGCCAGAACGTCTACGTCTTCTTTGGCGACTTCGGCCTCATCTCTTACTCGGCCGATGGAACCGAGCGCTGGAACCTCCCTCTCGGCCCCTTCAACAACCAGAACGGTCATGGATCGTCGCCGATCCTCGCCGGGAGAATGGTCATTCTGGTTTGCGATCAGGACACCGATTCTTACCTGCTGGCCGTCGATCGGGTTACCGGCAAAATCCGCTGGAAAACGCCTCGGCCCGATTCGACGCGAGGCTACGCCACTCCCGCTTTGTACCAACCGAAAAATGGTCCCGCCGAACTGATCGTCCCCGGCGCCTTTCAAGTGGTTTCCTACTCTCTCTCCACAGGCGAGCGCCTCTGGTGGATTCGCGGCACAGCCTGGCAGCTCAAATCCGTCCCCGTGATCGACGGCGACGTGATCTACGTCAGCGGCTGGGAAACCGGAGGCGATACCGACCCTCCCGAAGTGCTCACCTGGCAGCAGGCGCTCGAAAAATACGTCACCAATCAGGAAGGCAAAGTGACGGTGCTCAAAGCCGCCGCGCAGTGGGAGATTCTCGCCATCAACGACCTCGACGACGAAGTCTTCGCCACCCCCGCCATCGACCGCGGACGAATCTATCTGCGCACGCGCGGAACGCTCTACTGTTTTGCTGGACTATGATGAGGTATTGGGTGACATACGATCGCGCGTTCTGCTGATTCTGACCTACCTCGCGTCTCTCGGGTGTCTGGTCTGGACTCTCCACGACGCAAAGCTCGGTGAACTAAAGGACGACCTCGCCACGATGGACTGGTGGTGGCTGGGCTTGGCCGTGGTCGCCGACATCGCCGTTTATTGCTGGCAGGCCCTGCGCTGGAGGATGGTGCTGCGTCCGGTCGAACCGGTCTCGTTCCGCCAGGCCGTCAGCGCCATTTACATCGGCCTCTTTGCGAATGAAGTGCTGCCGTTTCGCGCCGGCGAAATTCTGCGCTGCTATCTGGTCTCGCGCTGGACCAAACTGCCCTTCTCCGTTGCCATCTCAAGTTTCCTGATTGAGCGTATCTTCGACGGTATTTGGCTGTGCCTGTGCCTCTTGCTGGCGATCCGGCTGCTGCGGGTCCATCACCACATAGGCTGGCTCGTCCGCGGCGGCTACATCGTGGGACTGGTTGTACTGGCCGGCGCCGCTCTGCTCGCGCTTGCGGTGTTCCTCCGGCAGAAAACTCGGGCCCTGTTTTCAGGCGACGGCTGGCAGCGCCATCTCCGCGTTTTGATTGACGATCTGAACCTGATCGGCCATTCGCGCTACCTCTACTTCGCATTTTTGCAGAGCTTGCCGTACCTGCTGTTGCAGGTCGTTCCGATTTACGCCGCGCTTCAGGCCTACAAGTTCGATGAGTCACCGGGATTCGATCCGTCCCTCGGCGTGGCGTTCGCGCTAATGGTGATTCTGCGATTGGGCAGCGTGGTTCCGCAAGCGCCTGGAAACTTAGGGCTGTTTCAGTTTTTGACGAAGGAAGCGCTGCAACGAATGTTTCACGTTGCCCCGGCCGAGGCGGCTCGGTTCTCGCTAGTGCTTTGGGGCACGGTAACACTCCCGCTTCTTGTTGCCGGTTTTTTCGCGCTAATGGTCACTGAGAGAAAACTGTTCGACCTGAAGCGCGCGGCCGAGGATCACGCCAGTGAGATGGTAAAAAACCGGCTAACGTAGGGCGGCCAATTCTGGGCTGCACCCTAGTCTCAGCAGGCTGGTCCGGCTCATCCCCTCCATGACTGTCGGGGTTCCATATCTGCAAATGGAACCCCGACAGTCATGGAGGGGATACTAACGTGCCACTAGAGAGGCGGCTGCAGCCAGAACTGGCGGATCAATTCACCCACAATCCGCCGTCCCTCAGGATCTTTTGCGCCTCCGCGCTCATCAGAAATTTCAGGAACCGCCGGGCCGCTTCCGCCTGACCGCTCGATTTCACCACGGCGCCGGTTTGCCGTATAGGAGAATGCCACTCGGCCGGCAGCAGCATCCCTTTTCCGATCAATAACGTCCAGGAAGTAATCACCGCTTCGACGTTGCCGCTTTCGGCGAATTGCAGAGCCTGCCTGACGTTTTCTCCATACACGATCTTCGGCTCAACATCCTTCCAAACCCCTTGCGATTCAAGAGCTTCCTTTGCCGCCGCTCCATAAGGCGCGTGTTGTGGATTTGGAATCGCTAAGTGGGTGACGGTGTTCTTCTTCAGGTCCGCAAGCGATGAGACCGAGCCGTTGGGGGACCACAGTGCGATGCGTCCGGTGGCGTAGACCGTCGCATCGGTGACCAAGCCACCGAGGTCTTGCACGTATTTTTCGCTGGCGGAGAGAAATACGTCAAACGGCGCGCCGTTTTCGATTTGCTGTTTCAAGGATCCGCTGGAGGCGAGCGTGAAGCGGATTTTTTCTTTGTAGGCTTTTTCAAGCTTCGGCGCGATCGGCGCCAGGTCCGATGCGGCGGCGATGAGCAGGTCTTCGGCGCGAAGGGAGCAGCAGAGCAGAAGAGCGGCGAAAAATTTCATCTGATTTCATCGTATACCGCCCAGGTTTTTTCGACGGCCGATTCCCAGGTGAATTGCTCGATGCGCTTCAGGCCGCGGCGAGCCAGATCCTGGCGCAGAGATTCGTCCGTCGCAAGGCGCAAGAGCGCGTCGCCGATGTTGAAGGGGTCCACGAGCAACGCGGCATCGCCCGCGACTTCGGGCATCGCCGAACAGTTGGACGTGAGCACGGGCACTCCGTGCGCCATGGCTTCGAGAACCGGCATGCCGAAGCCTTCGTCCAGGGACGGGAAAGCAAAAATGGCCGCGCGCCGGTAGAGCGAGTCGAGTTGCGACGACGAAACGTAGCCGGGAACGTCGATGCGGGCGCGCGAAGGGCTCTCGTCGACTGCGCGAAGTTCTTCCGCCGCGCCGTAGCCATCGGCCGCGCCAGCCAGGGCGAGGCGCCAGGAATCGGGCAGGCTTTCGAAGGCTTTTACTAATCGCCCGATGTTTTTCCGGCGCTGGATGGCGCCGACGGATAGGACCAGGTTCTCTTTTCTTTCTGAAATCAAAGATGGGCGGACGCCGTGGTGGATTACGCGGATACGCGATGGCTCGACGTGGAGCAGGTTTTCGACTTGCGAGGCGGTGAAGCTCGACACGGCGATGATGAGGTCGCTGCGGGCCGCGGCGTCGCGGGCCTGCTGAGTGAAGCGGGCGCGGAATTCGGGTGAGGAGTAATCGCCGGTCATCACGAACAGGTCGTGGAAAGTCGAGACGGTGCGGCGCGCTTGGGCGTCGACTCGCTGGTTGAGTGCGTGGAAGATGTCCGCGGACGGCGCTCCGCGCAGCAGGCGGCGGGAGGCATTTTTCGGGAGCGTGTCGTCAAAGGATCGAAGGAAGCGGTGCGGGCGATAGCAGAACCGGAACTTCTCCTGGGGATGGGCGCGGGCGAGGCCGAAGAGCAGCTCGCGCGAATACACGCCGACGCCCGATAGATTTTTTCCCAGGCTGTAAGTCGCGTCGAGGGCGATCGTCACTCGCTGCTATGTTCGCATGGCGAGAGTGTTCGGGGCGAGGTCGTTGGTGGCCTGTTCCAACAGGGAGTCGAGCGTGGCTGGATGATCCGCCGAGAAGATGGCGGCGCCGGACTGAATGCGATGTTCCAGCAGGGCCGCATGAATGCGCGACCAGGCGGCTTCCACCGATTCAAAGTCGGTATCGAAAATGGCCAGGCCGAAGCGCGTGCATCCGATGCGCGCGAGAAGGTCCGCCGGTCCGGCGAGACTGCGCAGGTGGTCCGCCGCCTCGACCAGGGTGAGATCTCTCCGCTGTTCGCCGTACGCGGTGGCGATCTCGCCGAGATTCTTCGGTTCGGCGACCATCACCATCATGCGGCGGCCCAGCCTCTCCGCCAGTTTCCGGTCGTGGTCCGCGGAAGTGACAAACCCGGAGCGGTTGACCAGACCGGTAAGCGTATCGTACGTGGAGGCGGCGCGCGAAGCGGTCAGGGTGCGGTGCCTCTCGATTGCGTTGCGCATGGCGTGGGCGAGAGGCGCGCAATCGACCTGCTTCTTCACCAGAAAATCCTGCGCGCCATCGCGCACCAGCCGGAGCCCGAGCGATTCCTCCTGCGCGCCGACCAGTACGATCATAGGAATGCCCGGCGCGGCACTCTGCGCGCGCCGAAACGTCTCCATGGCTTGATTGTTGGGCCCCTGGCTATCGGCCAAATCGAGATCGAGCAGCGCAATATCGACCGGTTCATTCGAGAGGATTGCCGACGCCTCGCTCCACGAACGGGCGTCGAGGACCTCGATGTTTACCCAGTTGGTCCAGTAACGGCCTTCCCCGATCTCCGTCAGGACGTCGCGCAGGAAGAGAGCATCTTCCGGCTCGAATTCAATGAGCAGTACTCGCATGAAGAAGTGGCCAGTTACGAGATAGTGGGACGAGGTGCAAGGTAATCTCACCCCGCTAGTTGATATTCCTTTAATTTTCGATAAAGCGTCGTGCGGCCGATGCCTAACAGATGGGCGGCGACGGCCCGGTCTCCCTTGGTGTAATCGAGCGCGTTCATAATCGCGCGGCGCTCCAGCTCCATTAAGGGAATGATGGAGGCGCTTTGCAACGGAGCCGGGGAGCCCTCGGCGGGGGTGGCCGGCACCGCCCCGGATCCCGAGTCGAGCTCCTTCGCCGCCGGCCACGCAGTTGCCGCCGCGGTCAGGTACTGCGTTTTCTTCTGCAACAGATGGTTTTGGAGGTTCGACGGCAGGTCCGCCACATGCAGCAGAGGTCCGGAGTTGATGGCCACCATGTGCTGGATGCAATTCTCGAGCTCCCGCACATTGCCGGGCCATTGGTAGGAGAGCATCGCCTCCATGGCTTCCGCGGTGAGCGTGTAATTTCCGCCGACCCGCGTCACAAAGTGATTGATGAACTCCGGGATGTCTTCCGCGCGCTCCCGCAAGGGCGCGAGCCGGATGCCGATCACATTAAGACGGAAGAAGAGGTCGCGACGGAAGGCGCCCTTCTCCACTTCCTTGGCAAGGTCGCGGTTGGTGGCGGCGATAATTCGAAAATCCGAGCGCCTTGTCATGAGCGATCCAACCGGGCGGAATTCCTTTTCCTGGAGCACCCTGAGGAGCTTCGCCTGGAGGTCCAGAGGCAGCTCGCCGATTTCGTCGAAGAAAGCGGTTCCGCCATTCGCAGCTTCAATGAGGCCGGTCTTCGTCGTCGCGGCGCCGGTAAACGCGCCTTTGACGTGGCCGAACAGTTCGCTTTCCATAAGCGGCCCCACCATCGCCGAGCAATCGATGGTCACAAACGGCCCTTGCTGACCAATCTGATGGATTTGGCGAGCGACGATCTCCTTTCCCGTTCCGGTTTCGCCGAGGAGCAGCGCCGGCCACCGGCAGCGACCGAGTTTCTCGGTCATCCTTAATACTTGCCGTGCGCGCGGGGATTGCCCCACGAGCACATGTCTAGTTTGATCGTAGTTCGTGAGCATTCTTGTTCCTAGCGCAAAAACAAGCGCCTTCTAGATAGAGTGTGAAAGCCAAAGATAAACTCTACGGTCGTTTTGGAACTTCCTCAAGCCCCCCCTAGGGAGATAGGGGGTAAGTCAGTTGCGGGTGGGGGTAACCCGCAAATGGGGGGATTCCGAAGAAGGAGCCAGCAGCCAGTAGCCAGAATGTCGGCTGTGAGGACAGGCCGGAATTTATCCTTTTATATAGGACGGCGAAAAGGGTGACACGATCGCTCCTTGTGTCCGCGAGTTCTTTAGCATGATCCCCTCCATGACTGTCGGGGTTCCATTGGCGGCGGGCGGCGCTCTCAAACATCACACACAACCCCGACAGTGATGGAGGGGATAGGAACGGTCTAGTTCGGTTTCTTGATGACCTTGATGCGCACGCGAACGATGCCGGCGGAGACCAGATCGATTTCGCGCGCGGCGGCCAGCGAGAGGTCGATGATTCTTCCGTTGACGAACGGGCCGCGATCGGTGATGCGAACGTCGACGCGTTTTCTATTGACGAGATTGGTCACCTCCACCCACGTATCGAACGGAAGCGAGCGATGCGCGGCGGTGAGTTTTTCCATGTCGTAAATTTCTCCATTCGCCGAGCGCCGTCCGTGGTGAGGAACTCCGTACCAGCTCGCGATTCCGGTTTGCATTTCGCCGACACGCGCCGGCTTCACGGGCGATGGAACGCGCGCCGAAGTTTTTCGCGCGCAGCCGGTGGAGAGCGAGAGAGTCGCGGCGAGCGTGAAGACGAATATCGCCGCACCCGCATGAATAGGCCTCGCAAACACTAAAACAATTCTATACGATTACGTTTTTTGATTTTGGAAGCCTTTTTTCCGGAGCGACGCGCCGCGCACCTCGGCGCCGGTGTGCATTTTTTTCTTGACATTGATCTGAAAGCACCTTATAAAGGGGACATAACCGCGATCTCTACGAGGTCGCGAAATTTTGATGTAAGGGAGAATCACTCAATGATGAACGCAACCAAGAAGAAAGCGCCTGCCAAGAAAAAGGCTGCTCCGAAAAAGAAGAAGTAGCTAGAGCAGGTCATTCAAGTTCGATTCAAACCGGCCCCGAGAAATCGGGGCCGTTTCTTTTTGGTGGAGGCTTTTAGCGCATCCCCTCCATGACTGTCGGGGTTCTGTTGGTGGCGTGATCGCGCGCTGGCGGTGCTCTCACGCATCGACAAGGAACCCCCACAGTTATGGAGGGGATCGCAGACACGCCAGCTTTAGCGAAACAACGCTTCGACGCGCGGGCGGAGCTCGTCGTACGTCAGGCCGCCCGGGTGATACATCTTCACGATGCCGTTGCGGTCGATCAGCACGAACGTGGGCGTGGTGCTGGCGCCGTAGCGGTTGAAGTTCTCTTCGCTCACCAGCGCGGGCGCGTCAATCAAGGCTCCATAGAATTGCTGGCGCACCTGCTCGATGTAGCGCAGTTCCACTTCGGGAGGCGCCTCCTCGCCGTCGGCGACCTAGCCGAACTTTTGCGTGGGCGCGATGA
>OCZT010001874.1_pt1 | contig 21818 bp, 22 predicted proteins | sample 1539031 | NCBI WGS metagenome assembly OCZT01 (sample SAMEA3539308, study PRJEB22396) | soil metagenome | biome: tundra; feature: field; material: soil | place: USA | collected 2010-05 | depth 0.15 m | reverse complement strand
TCTTTTTCTTCGTTTTGAAAAGCGAGCTCTTTATTGGCAGCTCTTAATTCTGTTACCCATTTTTGTTCTGCACTATCTCTTGCCACAACCACAGCACCAAGTACCTTTCCCTTTGCATCCTTATATACAGATCCATTGAACAAAACATCGGTAAGCCTCCCATTTTTATGGCGAAATGTAAGAGGAGAATCGGTAACAAATCCCTTTGCGAATACTTCCTGGTAAACCTCAAGCGCTTTTTGCGGTTCTGTGAAATAATCAAAAAATTTTGTGCCAATAAGTTTTTCACGTTCAATCCCGGTTATGTTCACCTTTGCCTGATTCATATCAGTGATTAATCCTTCTGTATTGAAAGCAATTAATGGGTCAAGACTTGCTTCTATTAAACTGCTGGCATATTGGGATTCGTGTAATTTTGTTCTTTCCATTTCTTAATATATATTTGATAAAGAACATCAACTTAAAAACTACAATAAATGAATTTGACATAAACCACTATGTAATTGTTTGTTACAACAATCTAAATCACAACTTAATTATTTAGCTGTTTTTATTCGTTTTCATCATTCTAAAAGGAGCAAATTAAGAGGTAATAGTTGCCAAATTGTTACATAGTTATTCCCGATTGTTATATAATTCACATATTTTCTGATGATTCAATTCTTTACCTTGGAATCTAATATGTATATAATTGGATATTATGTAGTTACAGAATGTTTTTTTATACCGGTTGAATTAAGACTTCCACCTGGTAAACCGGTCATTTGGGTTTAATTTTACTAAAAATCGTTTTGATTTTCAGTATTGGGGGCATAGTGTCGCCTAACAAGAATCCCCACGGTTTTAAAGGTTCTATATGATCGCAGATGAGCTTGATAATGGCAAGTATCGGCATAGAAAGAAACATACCGGGGATCCCCCATAAAGCGTTTCCGACAAGGACAATAAATACGGAGAATAGTGCATTAATCTTTATTTTTGAGGCAACTATATATGGGACAATATAATGATTGTCAATCAGCTGGATAATATAATAAGCAGCCAATACATAGAAAGCGTACCAGGGTGAAGATTTGGTTACCAGAGCTACCATCATCGGCATTGCAACTGCAATGATCCCCCCGATGTAAGGAATGACGTTAAGCAATGCCGCAAGTATACCAAGAATAAAAGCATATTCGATTCCAAGTACTAAAAGAGCTGCAGTATTCATTGCAGCCATCAGGGCAGCTTCGATGACCAATCCCACCAGGTAGCGTTGAATAACGGTTTTAATCTGGGATACTATTTGCCTGACATGACTCTCGTAATTTGTGCCTGAAAGCCTTCGGATAAACTCAATCAATAAGGGTTGATAAAACAAAATCATAAAGATGTAAAATGGTATTAATAATAATATTACCAATCCGTTGCCTAGAATGACTATTGTTTGTCCGATGGCAGCAGTGCTCGTGTTGATTATTTCACCTTGCGTTTTTGTGATCCAGTCATGGATTTTCTGTGGGTCCTTGTTGAAATAATCTGCAGCATCTGCAATATTCTGGTTAATCAACGATGTAAATTTCCCGACCAGCACGGGCCATGATTCTCCAAACTTGTTCGCCTGGGAAATTAAAACGGCACCAAACGCAACAATTACTAAAAAGGTAAGAAACATAGTTAAGATGATTGCCAGTATCCTGTTTATTTTTATTTTCACCATAAAATTTACCACAGGGTGAAGAACAATTGCTATAATTGTTGCGAAAACCAAGGGAATAAAAAGGCTTTTTGCCAGATACATTATTGCCAACAGAGCAATTAAGCCCACAAGGAAAATGGTCACTTTCACGTAAAATGGCAGCTTAAATTCTTCCGCTTGCACGACTTAAAGAGTTTGATTTTTTTTACGAAAAAAATGTTGAAGCACAGCCTGGCCAACTGATTTGATTATGTCAGAATTATGGGCAACAACATTTGTGACACCAAGCTGTAGTATAGAACCAAGTAGTTTTCGTATCAGATTCCCGGATGCCCCTACAAATATCTTTTTTGAAAGAAACCCGCTGAGCAGGCCCATGGCTGTACCCGGGATGTTATCTAACAGGTAAGGAGATGAGGAAATCTCCTTCAAAGTATGTTTGATAATATTAACAGGCTTTAAGCTCTCATATGTGGTATAAAACTGTTCCTTCAGCAACTGCCCTTTAATTGCCTGTTCAACTTCCAGGAGTTGAATTGCATCTTTAAGCCCGGCTGATGAAGTTATGGTTTGCATTTGTTTTTATTTAAGAATGCGTTTGATAAGATAGTTTGCAACAAGTTTCTTGAGTTTTTTGTGCATAAAAAAATGAACAAATATTCCGGCAAGAAGATAAAATGCAGCCACCACAAAAAAACCATAGAATGCTTTGCCAAGGATATCGCCAAGCCATAAAGCTATTGCCAGATTCAAAAAAAGCATGAAAGATGCCAGAATGACAAATACAACTGATTGTGGCACCAGAGAAGACACAACATCAGTTGTTTTGTCAAGAGTTTTAAGCTTAATCAGCTCAAAGCTCGTTTTACCGTATTCAGAGGCTCTTTCAAGCAACGACTCCAGTAACCTGGTATTATCTTCCATGTCTTCCGTCATGATTAAGTTCTGTAAACTGATGACTTACTAGTTTTTTACCGTTCCTTTAATTTTGTTTGAAATTGTTAAAAGGAATACGGTTTCTACATCGGCTGTGACACTGTATTTTATTTTTTCATCAATGGTCATCAGCTGACCTTCACTCAGAGTCACTGCATCTTTCCGCATATGAAATCTGAGTTTGCCCTCTATTATCTGAAAAGTAACCGATTCATTCGACTGAAAGGACTTTATCTCAGTTCCCTCATGTAAGGCTGTAAGAACAATCTGTTTATCGGTACTATTCAAAAGAACAGTTGCATTAAGCTCCCCGCTTATCCAGGTATAACTTTGTTTCATTGTTGCAATTAAATCCGGAAGATTAAACCCTAATAAAGTACAACCTGATGAACTGTAATTGTTTATACGAGGAATTTTGATTCCCAATGTTTCTATTTCCATGAGTATATTTTAATCCTGTTTTCAGCATATTAATCCAATCGAAAACAATTTATTCGGTTACAGTTTTTGCCGCCTTTTTAACTTCTGAAACTTTAGTCTTGGCTTTTTCGGCAAAATCGGTAACTTCTTCCTTTACTTCATCAACTTTGTCTGAAATGTTTTCGAGAAATTCATCAAATTTTTCTTTCAATCCATCTGCAAAATCTTCTCCTTTTCTGGCGATATTTTTGCGTGTTTTCTGACCTTTGTCGGGAGCGAATAATATCCCCAACAATGCACCGGCAGCTACGCCCGCCAGCACTCCAAGCAATATTTTTCCTGAACTCATTATTACATATTTATTTGATTATAATAAAACAATAAGTAATACAACAATAAGTATTACTGCACCTACTGAAAGGTATACACCTCCGCCAATTGAATGAAGTCTGTGGTTGATGGCTTTTACCTCTTTACGCATGGATTTCTTTTCTGCCGATTTCATATTCGACATGTCCATTGCCTTAATTTCATTTAACCTTAATTCGAGAGTTTTGACCTCAGCAGATTCTGCAGGTTTTGGAGCAGGCAAAGATGAAGGATCTGATCGCTTTTCTGCGTTTAACTGAAGCGGAATTAATGTAAATGACAAGCATGTCATCACTAAACAAATAGCAAGTTTTTTCATAATTCTAATATTTAATTATCTGTTAATTTAAATTGATCTTCTTCCCTGAATTACTCTAATTAATATTGCTATTACGGCAATAACAAGTAGTATGTGTATTATTCCACCGGCACTGTATCCGATAAACCCGATTGCCCAGGCAATTATCAGTATTACTGCAATTACATAAAGTAGATTTCCCATGACATTTTAATTTAATTGTTTATAATAAAATTACGACTAAGATTACAACAAGAATTATAGCGCCGGCTGATACATAAACTACGCCTCCGTTTCTATGGTGACGTCCTTCATAACGCCCCTCAACCTGTTTATTTTTCTTCTCCATTGGAATCAATTTTGAATCATTTGTTGTATTGAATGAGTCAGATCTTTTCAGCAAAGATTTGATTTCTGTTGATTCAACAGGTTCGGGAGGCTTTGTAACAACCAATGATGAAGGTTTATCAGTAGTTGCCGCATTCGACTGAAGAGGAATTAATGTTAATGACAAGCATGTCATCATTAAACAAATTGCAACTTTTTTCATAATATATTGATTAAATAATTGATTATCGTTATACTGTTCATGTGTTAGATTCACTTTAAACAAAGCTGATTCGACAGTATACTTTAATCATGACAAAGTTAGGACCCGGTGTCCCTTTCCATGTTATATAATTATTGGAATAAGTTACATCATTCACACATTGGATAAGCCAGGTAAATGACAAGACCGACGGGTCTGATGTGCAACAGTCAGGAGGATGAGCAGGTAATGAGATTATTTATGACTCCTGGTGCGATACGTCTTTTGAGCCTTAGGTTTTTAAAATGAGAAGGAGTGAGCCCTGTCATTTTTTTAAACTGGTTCGACAGATGGGAAACGCTGCTATAATGAAGTTTCCAGGCGATTTCGGTAAGGTTGAGCTCATCATAAACAAGAAGCTCTTTAACCCTTTCTATTTTATTTGCGAGATAAAACTGCTCGATTGTTGTTCCTTTAAATTCGGAAAAGAGATTGGAAAGGTAGGTGTAATTGTGATTGAGTTTCTCACTAAGGTAAGTGGAAAGGTTTATTTTAATTTGTTCGTCACTGAAATGGATCAATTCAATAATGATGGTTTTAATTTTTTCGACCAGTATTTTCTTATTATCCTCCATCAGCTCAAGCCCTGTAAGTTTCAGGGCAACGCTCAGATTGGCAAGTTGCTCTTTTGAAATATTGTCTTTAATTTCAACTTCACCCAATTCAATTGTATCAAAATGCAATCCAAGCTTTTCAAGTTCCGATTTAACCACCATCTTACATCGGGTACAAACCATATTTTTGATGTACAACTTCAATTTTACTTTGCTTAAGATATAAATGTTTGTATGAACAAAGATACGACTATTTACCAGTTTTTCAGATGAAAATATTAATAAAAATTATTGATATTTCAGGCATTTATAGAAATGTATCTTATTTGTATTACGATCTGATAAAGCACAATTCAATTAAAGGGAAGCGTTCCAGGAATCAGAAAACCTCACCCATATTGAAGAAAAAACCGTGTGAACCCCTGATCCCGAATCCGTAATCGATAGCCAGATTCGTCCCCGAGAATTTGTTTATCTTAATCCTGAGACCTAACCCTCCGGCTGGAATTACTCTCTGAATATTATCTGAAATACTGGTGGGAAGAGATTCTGCATTTCCAAATATTACACCTCCTAAAAGACCATTTCCGGTTATTGAAAACCTGTATTCAGATTCGAGGTAGAGTAAGTTTCTTCCTGTATATCTTCCCTGTACATATCCGCGTCCGGTTGTTGAATAATTATCCCAGCCTATGCTGGGCAGATCCAAATAGGGTGGATTTCCTGATAATGTAATTACATTATAACTCCAGAAAGCAAGAATATTGTGTGAAGAAGCCGGCAGATTTATATAATGTCTGAGGTCAATCAATACTGACTGCCAGTTTTTGTTGCTTCCAAGAAAAGTAAGTTTAGGTCTTAACTGGATATTGGCATAAGTACCATTTTGGGGATTCACTGCATTTTTTCTGTTGTCATATTGGATGTTAAGAGAAACTCCTGATGAGACAGACTTATTGCCATTCTGATACTTTATAAATTGATCGAGATCTTTCCCTTTTACGGAGTCTGCTTCAATGTTCCAGTGATAGTCGAGGTTGTAGCCCAATCCGACAAAAAGGTTTGTGGCTATTTCACGGAATGCGACCTGGTAAAATCGTAAATACGAATAATCAATCTGAAGAGGGTTTGATGATTTGCTGTCAGGTCCCAATCCATAGGTTTGAGTCGGGAATTTATAATATCTTGTATCACCCACAAGGTGAAGCTTCTGCTTTTCGAGAAAGATATTGTTGATGGCAGTAAACCAATACTGATGATAAATCGAATAATTGCCATTTACCAGTATGCGTGAATTTTTTTTTCTTTCAGCATCTGAATAGAATGTGGTACTGGTTGCTATAACGCCTGTTAACCCGGTGTGCAGCGAATATCCAATAATCGGAATCAGTGAAAAGAACGGGCCGTTATACTTCAATGAAGCGCTGTCTATCCGTAATTCCTTATTTAAAAGCAATTGAAAAATATCAACAACATCTATTTGCTGAATGCCTGTGTTGTCTTTAGAGTCTGTTTTCACTGCCTGTCCTGAAATAATCAGCGTAGAGTAAATTGTCAGAAATATAGAAAGAGAAAGTATTTTATGTTTATATATTTTCATTCAGTCAGCCGGGTCATAAATTATAATATCGGTTCTCATCCGATTCGGTCGGTCAAAATTAGAGTTTTTATTTAAATAAGTGTTTTCATAAGAGTCAAGAAATAAAAAACCCTATCGTGCTGATTTAGTGCACTAATAGGGTTTCAATTAGAGGTCGGTGGCGGATTATTGTTGCAGGGAAGTATTGGGAAAGAATGAGGAAAAAGCGAGGATGAAATGTACTATTGTCACCAAATAACATAAAAATTATTATTTTTGCACTCCAAACTTATGGTCGGTTAACCGAGTGGCTAGGTAGCGGTCTGCAAAACCGTTTACGGCGGTTCGAATCCGCCACCGACCTCAATCAATCCCTTGGCACGTAGTGCAGGGGATTTTTTGTTTAAGCCTGATTCACTTTCCATTCAAATTAGTTATCTGCTGAACTTTTGCTGATAGCTTTTGTTTAAGATTTACTAATTAGAATCATTCTAAATAATCTTTTGTTCAATTATTATTAATAACTAATAAAAAATTTTATGAAACATCTTTTATTTGCAAGTCTACTTGTGCTGGCCTCTATTACCCTTAAGGCACAAACAGTTGCTTTGTGGATTTCATGAAAGTCCCCGGTAACAACCAGGATGCCTATCTGGCAGTTGAAAAGCAATGGAAAAATTTGCATCAAAGCCGGGTGCAATCCGGTGTGATTGTAGCATGGGAACTATATTATGTTAGAAATTCGGGTACAAACTCACCCTACAACTATGCCACTGTTACCCTCTATGAGAATTTTGGTAAAACTGAAACTACATTCACCGATGCTGATTTTAAAAAAGCTTTCGGCGCCAATTCTGCCGATTTCCTGAAGAAAACCGCCGCATCAAGAGATCTGATTTATTCTGAGACATATCAATTACAGGTTGGTATCCCCTCTGAAACTCCTGATAAGTATATCGTGGTAAATTCCATTCGGACTGATAACCTTGAAAAGTATATCAACATGGAAAAAACAGGATATATGCCAATGCACCAGCAAGCAAAAAAACTGGGGCAGAAGAATTCCTGGGGAATATGGACCCGCTGGCCAAATGAAGACAACTCTTTTCAGGCCGTGGCTGTTGATGGCTTTACAAAATTTTCAGATATAAATAACATGAATTACAGCGATGTAATGGCAAAGGTAATGGCTGAAAAAAAACCGGGAGAAGTGTATGACATGGTTGACCAGATAAACAAAACTGACCAGATCCGTACAATTGTAAAATCAGAAATATGGGACCTGCTTGACTCCACAACGCCAAAGATGTAAAAAACCTTTTTAATACTTTGAAGGACCCTTGCAGTATCTTATGTTGCAGGGTTTTTCTTTTTTTTAAGGCTTCTGCCGCTAAACCTGGTAGCTTTTACATATAGGATCCTTCAGATTTTTGATAAATATTTTGGCTGGTAGAGCTAAAATAACTACTTTTCGCGGCTTAATAAAAAGAAGAAATTATGGTAACTTTTAAAGAATTAGGGTTAGTGAATTCGAGAGAATTGTTTAAGAAAGCTTTTAAAGGAGGATATGCGGTTCCTGCTTTCAATTTCAATAATCTAGAACAGATGCAGGCTATTATCAGCGCCTGTGTGGAGACAAAATCTCCTGTGATTCTTCAGGTATCAAAAGGAGCTCGCAAATATGCCAACCAGACTTTGCTGCAATACCTTGCCAAAGGAGCAGTGGAATACGCAAAAGAACTTGGTTATGCAATTCCAATTGTATTGCATCTCGATCATGGCGATTCATTTGAAACATGTAAATCATGTATTGAGAGTGGTTTTTCATCAGTGATGATTGACGGATCTCATTTCCCATATGAAGAAAACATCAGGTTAACAAAACGGGTTGTTGAGTATGCTCACCAGTTCGATGTTACAGTAGAAGGCGAATTGGGTGTTCTGGCAGGTATAGAAGATGAGGTTTCGTCAGATCATACATCATATACAAGACCTCAGGAAGTTGAGGACTTTGTGAAAAAAACAGGGGTTGATTCGCTTGCTATTTCAATAGGAACTTCACATGGAGCCTTCAAATTCAAGGTAAAACCCGGAGAACTTCCTCCCCCTCTTCGTTTCGATATTCTCGAAGAATGTGAAAAACGTATTCCCGGTTTCCCGATAGTTTTGCATGGCGCTTCATCAGTGCCCCAGGATATCGTAGCCGAAATTAACAAATATGGTGGAAAAATGGAGAATACAGCCGGTGTATCTGAGGACCAACTGCGCAGAGCCGCAAAATCTGCAGTCTGCAAGATCAACATTGACAGCGATGGTCGTCTCGCAATGACTGCAGCTATCCGTAAAGTATTTGTTGAAAAGCCGGGTGAATTTGACCCGCGCAATTACCTGGGTCCAGCCCGTGATAAGCTTAGGGAACTTTACAAACATAAGGTTATTAATGTACTTGGCAGCGCAGACAAGGCATAAAAATAAATGATTCCGGATATGGCATAATCCTTTGTATCCTTTTGAAAATTAAGATTTTATTTTCACCGGATTTAATTTATCGAGCCTGAAAACAAAGCGGATTCTTTCTTTAAACGATCCTGTTATTACTTTTATATTATCAGAAACAATAAATGGGAAATAAATCTCAAAGTAATTCCATATACCTACCTTTAACCCAGCTTCATAGAAGAAAGCCGGTTTATTAATTGTCCCGGGTCCATGATCGTTCAGTAATAAATCAGCAAAGGGTTTAACCGGAATTTTTGAAGCAAACCCCGGAAGACTGCTTGTCAAAGAGAGTGAAACCAGCCATAGGCTGTATCCGAGACTGTCATTAACAGCAGAAACAAGTCCCCCCTCAGAAAGAGACATCTCTCTCGACCATAAGGTTTTAGGAAATTCGGTGAAACGGTCAGGAAATATACCTTCGTATAAATATTGTTCCCTGCCGCTTCTTCCGCCCGGCGAAAAGGAATAGAACGGATCAGATGCATCATTTTTGAGCATCGTTCCTGCAAACATTCTGAAATCAAGACCGTTTTTCTTTCCGTCATAGCTATACTTATAGTTTAGCTCCACTGATGTCTTCTGATATGATTCTCCTGATTCTAAAGAAAATGCTAAGTGAAATGGATTGATAACTCCGGTCTTGTCAAGCAGGTACCCAAACTGTAAAAATGAACGCATTGTCGCCTTAGTAAGCGCCTCTATCTGGCCAAGATCTGATGCGGCAGTATAGTAGCCAAAAACCTTCTGATTAACTGGGTCAATTGCGTTTTTTGACCTGAAGTACAGATCTAATCCGATTCTTGCCCTGCGGTAATCCTGACTTCCGGGAGCAGCAAATTGTTCACCTTCAAGTGAAAGCGAGGCAAGCCTGATGAGATTGTCATAAGGGATTTTATTGAATGAAATTTCCCCATAACCTGTAATAGCCTGATTACAGAAAGAATAGAACGGCATGACAAAATATTCTAAAGGCTTTGGTATAATTGTTCCGTTGTGCAAAGCAACACCTGCCATAAAACCATCTGTATTAGTCCAGTTAAAAGACGGGAAGTATATGAGATATCGTTTATCAGGATCCTCTATTGCATATAAAAGCTGGAGGCGAACCGGATCGGCTTTCCTGAATATGCCTGATGTCCGTATATTATTATTGAGCCTGTACAGTTCGGTCATGTTATGCTCGGGATCGATTCGGATTTCAGAAAAATTGCCAGGACCTGTATTGAACCATTTACTGCCTTCAAAACCATCCTCCCACTTTTGGGAACAGATCGAATCTCCCTTTAAACCGGCAATCAGCAACGGTGCTTTTAACTCACCCTTATTTTTTATAAGAACCTTCCAATCGCTGAATCGGACAATTTTATAATCGAGCCTTTTTGTAGTGCCGAGGAAATCATCAAAAAACCAGGAGAGATCTTTTTTTGTGTGAGAGTTAAAAACGCTCCGCAGATCATCCGGTTCAGGATGTTTATTTTTCCATATACGATAGTAATCGTGCATTATGGAATCATAAAGAGAATCTCCGAGATAGGTTCTGAGATAGTTGAAGCCCAGTGAGGCTTTGCTATAGATTATAGTTTCATAATTATTGAAAGTGAATTCCGGAGCGGCAAGATTTATCTTCTGTTCCAGGTTATTACGTGCGGGAACGATCCAATCGAGTTCCTGTATCCTCTGAACCGGCATTTTATCGATATTGAAAAATTGAGCGAGCTTCCTGTTTTTCAAATCTATCTCCCAGAGCTTTTTACCCGGATATCTTGCTTCCATATATCTCGATTCATTCGCAGTAGTGATACTCTCATCCATAAATGGAAATCTTCTTTCATCTGAACCTAATGAACTATAGAACCAGCTGTGACAGATCTCGTGAGCTATAACATCATCGAGACTATAAGCATCGGGAGCCTCACCGATCACCGTCAGTTCAGGATATTCCATTCCTGATCCTGCATTCAGAGCGCTCTGAACTGCAGTATATGTGCCATAGGGATAATCTCCGTTCCATTTTGAAAAATACCATATTGCATTATTTATATAGGAGACTGCTTTTTTCCACAGATGCGAGTCCAGGTCAGTGAACATCGCCCAGGTTGTGACTACCCTGCCTGATTCCGGGAGTCTGACACTTCCTTTCAGAACATGAAATCTCTTATCGGCAAACCATGCGAAATCGTGGATATTATTCTCAGTATAGCGCAATGTTTTCATTTGTTTTGATGAGGCCGGAAAGCCTTCCCTGAGGTAGTCGGGTATTCTCATCCAGGCAGTATCTGCTACTATATTATTTAGCCATTTCTTTTCCTCTTCATTCTGAAGTATCCCGGTAGCCCCAACGACATAATTAGCAGGAAGGGTAATGCTGACATCAAAACTGCCAAATTCAGAATAGAACTCACCCTGATCCAGATATGGCATCTGGTGCCAGCCTGATCTGTCATAAACTGCCGGTTTGGGATACCACTGAGAGATCTGGTACGATTCTCCGATATGACCCATGCGCGATGTTACTCCCTTTGGGATCTTAAGATGAAATGGAGTGGAGATATAAATTGTATCCCCCGGTTTAAGAGGTTTGTTAAGGTTAAGCCGGCAGATATCAGGAAAACCTGCCAAAAGATTCCATTCAATATGTTGATGTCCAACCTCGAACTTTAAAGAATCGATATAGCCTCTAAGCTCCGGATCGTTGAATAATTTTGACTTTCCATCCCTGTCCATGAGTTGCTTTGCCAATTCTGTTTTATTGTCCGAATATGCATTTGGCCAGAGATGAAAATATAAAAACCGGAGTGTATCAGGGGAATTGTTAATATACTCAACAGATTCAAATCCTTTCAGTTCGTGTTTTACGTCATTCAGAATCACTTGAATATTATAGCTTACTCTCTGTTGAAAATAGTTCTGAGAAGAGACATTCAGAATTGGATAGACTAAACACAGACAAAGGATGGTACATCTCCGCAGCAGCAAATTGCTGAAAATTTTTTGCCAGGCGGGCCGGTATAAATTTCTCATTGTTAAAAAAAGAAGCAAGATAGAATTACATTGCTTATCTGGCAACAATTATTTATTATCCGGATATAAACTTCTCAGTTTATTATTAACTGAACACTTATACAAATCGATCGGAGAGGAGCACATGTTCCGAATAAAAAACAATAACTTTATGTTTTATATCTTAATAGAAAAAAATTAAATATTTACTGATTCATGAAAAATTTTCTGCCGGTATTACTATTCTCAATATGTGCCAGCGCATTTTCACAAGTAGCTGGATCCACTAAATCAAATGATGGAAATATTCTTCCCGTTCGTGGTTTCTGTATAGCGGCTCCGAATTCTAAGGAGGTTGACGAGTTTATAAAGTTTATCGATGAGGAGCTTGCTCCCAGGGCGGTGAATACACTTATTCTGAGGGTGGATTATAATTATCAGTATGAAAGCCATCCTGAACTGCGCGATTCTGTCGCCCTGTCGAAGAGTGATGTAAAAAAGCTGGTTGATGTTTGCAGGAAGAATAATATTCACATTATTCCCCAGGTGAACCTTCTTGGTCACCAGTCGTGGGCCGGTAAAATTGGAAATTTATTGAAGGTGTATCCTCAATTTGATGAAACACCATTGATTAATATGCCTGAGAAATATGTATGGCCAAATGCTGATGGCTTATACTGCAAGAGTTATTGTTCATTAAATCCTGATGTGCACAAAATAGTATTTGATCTTATTGATGAGATCTGCGATGTATTTGAAACTGAGGCATTTCATGCAGGTATGGATGAAGTATTCTATATAGGTGAAGCTCAGTGTCCGCTCTGTTCCGGAAGAGATAAAGCTGAGCTATTCGCAGGTGAAGTCCGTACTATAAGAGATCACCTTGCAAAGAAAAGCCGTAAATTATGGATATGGGGCGACAGGCTCCTTGACGGAAAAACAACAGGACTGGGCGAATGGGAGGCAAGCTATAATAATACCTACCGGGCCATTGATATGATTCCGAAAGATGTTATAATATGTGACTGGCATTATGAAAGGCCTGATCAGACTCCGGTTTATTTTGCCATGAAAGGTTTGAGTGTCATTACATGTCCCTGGAGGAATCCGGGAAACGCAGTTCTTCAGGTACAGGATATGTTTAAGTTCAGAAACACTGCTACTCCCGAAATGAAAGATCGCTACCTGGGTATGATGCAAACAATCTGGTCGGGTGCCGGTCAGTTTCTCGACAATTATTATGGCAGGAAGTCTGATAATTCCGCTAATTCGCAGGTAAGTTGCTTTAAAGCATTATTTGGTGAAATTCAGAAAACTGAAGCATCGGAATAAAAAAAGAAGGGACACGCGAAGGCATGTCCCTAATCAAACATGTAAAAAACTTATTTTAAACCAAACCGATAACTGAATTTAATAAGGAAGACATTATGAGGTATATTTTTGCTTTTGTTAAACAGGTCACCCACATTATTGAAAAAATCCATCTGCCCGGTACTTGTATTATAACTTCTGGTCTGACTGAATACCAGGAACACCGTTGAACCCGGACTATATTCCCATCTTACGACAAGGTTTGACAGGAATTGTTTCACATTGAAATCATTGTCACCGATCGTGTAATCAATCTTGCCATTTCCGTTTTCAGAGATATTATAAAGATCAGTATCAAATGATATCTGATCACTGTTGTATGTCAGGAACCTGTCATGGTAATTGCTCGCCATAGGGTTAGTAATGTATTTATAGTTGTAATACTTTCCGGTAGCAACGAATGGTTGTCCCCAGTACTGAAGAGTAAGATTGGGACTCAGGTTCAGATTCACCCTGAATGAGGTACTGATTGTTTTCTGGTCGATGCTTCCGAAAATGTACCTGTCAGTTCCGTTGTATGTTGTCTGAGTTACGTACTGCAGTTCTGTATATGATTTATTGTATGAAGGGCTCAGGGTAAAAACAAGATAATTGGTAGGCTTAAAAGTTATATCCACTTCGGTGTACATGTTGTCAGAGCTATTTTCAAAACCTTTTGAAGCATTTGCAAAAACACTGAAGACAAGCTTTTTACGGTTATCAGTAGAAAAGCCTATTCGGGGATTGACGCTTCCCGGTAATTTCATCATTGGTCCTCCGCGAAGCATATCGGTGGAAAGGGACGGAGTGTTAAGGCTGCCTCCTGTCCAGATATTCCAGAAATTTTTCAGTGTTATATTTGCATTCCATTCATAACCACCGCCGATCCAGTCACCTCCAAAATTGTTAATTGAATAAAAATCAGAGTTAAGATTGTAGCTTTTGTAAATGCCTTTTGGATTAAACTGGTTGTATCCGGCCCAGAGGACAGAAAGGATCTGATCGGTGGTACGCATGTAGCCCAGATCATTGGTTTCAAAGCCCGGAGTTTTCCATAGAGCAGCACCCAGAAAATTCCAATGTCCGTTTTGCTTCATGATCTGCATTCTCCCTCCTGCACCTGACAGTGATGTACGGTTTGTATCGAGCACAGCATAGTTTTTCCCGGGCCTCTGAAAATAGTGAGCAGAAGATTCCTGTGTATTTGTTATTGCTTTTTTAGAACCCTCCACCAGGCTAAGTGCCGTATTCACGTTAAACATCCAGTTTTTATTCTTGAAGTACTGCGTAAAATCAATTCCACCGGTGTAAGCCGCCTTATGTAATAAGTCCCTTGTATCAGCATCGAGTTCCCTGTTTGTGCTTGTAAAAATCCCGCCGATTATAGTGTTGCCGTTATTAATGTCTTTCTGAATCCTTCCGATAAAATAATTTGTGAGAGGCTCAACCGTTGCGTATTTTCTTCCGCCGATAGTGTCAATTTCCGCCTTTTCCTGTGCTGTCATGGCCTCGACAATACCGACTGAAAATCCGTCCTTTGTTTTTCCGGTAAGTTTAACTGCCCCGAGAATATCTGTCCTTGTGGGCACATCATCATACCAGCCGTCTTTCAGGTTAGGTGATACCTGTGGCTGGCGACCTATTCTTCTGGAATAAAAAAGATTATCGTTCCCAACACCCCCGTCGCCTATACCTAAACCGAAGTTAGTGATGTTGTTTCCTTCAATAAAGAAGGGGCGCTTCTCCGTAAAAAAAGTTTCATAAGCCGAAAGATTTACAACCGAGGGATCAGCTTCGACCTGACCAAAGTCGGGATTAATTGTCAGGTCCATTGTCATATTATTTGTTACCCCTATCTTGGCGTCTATGCCTCCGTTTAACTTTGAAGATTTTCCCGACGACAGAAATGGATTTGCAGGATCTGACTGATAAGTTTCTGTTTTGGCAACGCCATAAGGGGTTATATCGAATATTTTTCTGGGCCTGATTTGCTCCAATCCTTTCAGTTCTCCAAAAAGATGCACCATTCCGGGTGCATCTCTTGGAATATGCTGCCAGAATGTTGTTTCGTTTTTCCTGTAGAGAATTCTTGCTATATCCAGTCCCCAGACATCTCCTGAGCTTTTTTCAAACCTGACCTGGCTGAATGGAATTTTCATTTCAGCGACCCAGCCTTCTTTATTTATGGAGGTTTTGACCCACCAGTTTGGGTCCCACGATGAATCGCCATTTCCGTTATCATTGGTAAACATCTGATCGTATTTTACCCCTGCAGAACTTACTCCAAACAGGAAACCGGTACGAAGGTCGTGGAAACTGTCAATAATTATGCCCACCAGGTCGCCGTCAGCCTCATCGCGTCTTGTTAAGCGGTTTACAATGCTATCGGGCGATGTGTCATAAGCCTTGATCGCAACATAGAGATTATTATCATCAAACAAAATCTTGAACTCGGTCCTTTGAGTTTCCGGTTGACCGTTATATGGCTGATTCTGGGTAAAACCACCTGCCCATGTTCCTGCCTGCCAGGCTTCATCGTCAAGAACACCGTTTATTACCGGCGGTGTAGAAATATGAGTTGCGGTATATTGCTTCTTTTGGAGATCCTGGCCAAAGAGCAGGGGAAGAAGGAAAAATGTGATAAGTATGGTTGTAAAAGTTCTTTTCATGAACAGTTTGTTTTAGATGTTTTCTCAATAAGGACGTAAAAGTTTGGAATTTGATGCAAAAAAACTGGGTTTTTACGTTCTTGTTTTTTGATCTGTTGCAACAAGGCTATTAAAAATAGCATGCGGCCTAACCTATCTCCTTCGAATTACTTTGTCTTTTCCTATGGTATTCTTTGTGGTTCAATGAATTGCTTATTACCCTGAGTAGAAATAAAGGTCCTTGTAGCTATGTAACACTTCAGAATTAATGTAAGAGATTCATTGCTTGATTTGTCAAATTTCATCCCCTTTCATTTTCCCCCAAGAGGGAAAGGTTATAATACTACTTCCCCCTATCAATCTTTAAAATGTTACCTTAATTGTGAAGAAATACATAGCTATAGGATCACTAAGTACACCTGTAGCTTTTTGTATCCACCGGGCATAATAAAGACACTTTGATGCACTAAAAACCTTAGTCGTAAAGTCTGATAAATTCGTATGAATTTCCGCAATGTTCCAGAAACTTCAGAAAACCGGATTTCGAGATAACAAGCGAGGCTGTATTTATATTCGGATGAAAAGTTAGCCTTTCAAAATCTTTTAATTTCTCATCGATAAACAGATGGACGTGTTTTTCAGAGTCATTAATAAGTCCGAATGGAGTAACTGAACCGGGCTCAACACCGAGGTATCTTTTCAGTCGCAGATCTGAAGCAAAAGTTAGTTTGCCCTGTTTTAAGCGTTTTTCAAGGTCCCTGATATTAAGCTGCCTCAGATGTTCAAGGATAACCAGAGAATGTCTGTCTCCTTTATGATTGCGAAAGAAAATGTTCTTGCACCTTCCTGAGTTGTAATTTTTCCAGTGGACTTTAGTATCTTCAATTGTGGCAAGCGGAGGATGTTCGTGGTAATCAAACTCAATGTCCAGTTTTTCGAGAAGCAGGTAAAGTTCTTTTTGTCCCCTCATCAGGAATCAGTTTTTTTTGGTATGTATATAAAATCCATTCCGGCAAGCAGTGCTATATCCATTCCTCCCTCTTTAAGGTCAATATCTTCCTCATCAAAAAACCATTCAACAATAACCGGTATGCCATGCTGGATTAATCTCTTCAGCTCTACGAAAATGTCGAACAGAAATTTTGCTGATGAAGAATTCAGATAAATAAGATCGACCTTAAACTTCAGGGGATTATCGGATGTATAGCTTTTAACCTTTCCATCCAGAATCTCATTTACAAAATCTACGATCCATTCAATAACAGGATAATACATTGCACGAACATCTTCAGGAGAAGATACTCCGCGCAGAAGAAATATATTTTGCTCAGGTAAAAAATTAACCTCAGGAGTAGTACTGGTCGGCTTGATATAAAGTTTTTGCATCCGCTGGCTTTTTACAAAAATGTCTCAATCTTTTCTTAATAGCAAACTTGTTCAGGTCTTTTCAGTTATATATTAATTTATTGTCTTCATCTTCAGGGTTATATCCTATATCTTCAAGGAGCTGGCCTTTAGAGTAGGCATCGACCGCCAGCCTGTCGCAGACTTCATTTTCAATATTATTTGCATGACCTTTTATCCATACAAATCTGACATTGTGTTTACGATAGATCTTCAGAAACCTGATCCAGAGATCCGGATTTTTCTTCTTTTTGAAACCTTTTGTTTCCCATTGGAACACCCATCCCTTTTCTACTGAATCTGCAACATATTTTGAGTCAGTGTAAACTACCACCCTGCTGCCGGGGTTTTTAAGGGCTTCAAGTCCTTCAATAACTGCCAGAAGTTCCATCCTGTTATTTGTAGTAAGCCTGAATCCTGCCGATTTTTCCAGTCTGTGTTTCCCTGAGATAAGAACGACGCCAAATCCTCCCGGCCCGGGGTTTCCGCTTGATGCACCGTCGGTAAATATGGTGATATCATTTGGCATGGTGAAGGATTATCCCTGTGTTGGTAACGAAAAGCTTTATTGCAATCGACAAAAGGATAACGCCGAATACTTTTTTCAGGATCTGAAGTCCTCCTGCCCCCAGGATCTTTTCAAATAATGATGTCAACCGTAATACCAGATAAATTACCACCATATTCAGAACTAGGGCAATAAAGATATTAATAGTCTGATATTCAGCCTTCAGAGAAAGGATAGTCGTAATTGAACCGGCTCCTGCAATCAGTGGAAAGGCAATAGGGAATATTGAACCGCCTCCTTGTGATTCCTGTTTAAACAGTTCGATACCAAGTATCATTTCCATCGCTATTAAAAAAATGATAAAAGAACCGGCTATTGCGAAAGATGATACATCAATTCCGAAAATTCCAAGCAGCGGGCTCCCTATAAATAAAAATGCCAGCAGAATTAAGAATGAAACCAGGGTGACTTTTTTTGATTTAATATCGCCTGATTTGGCTTTAATATCAATGATTATTGGAATTGACCCGGGTATATCAATTATTGCAAACAATACCATAAAAGCTGCAAGGATCTCGATCAGGCTAAAATGCATATGTAAAAATTTAGTTCAAAGATAATCACAAAAATGTTAAAACCTTAAATCTCTTATATTCATGAACTCACCTCTTAATCCCCTCTCTACTTTGTAAAGAGGGGAAAGATACTTCGGGTTATGTTATTAGATATCATGATATTAAATCAGGTTCATTAATTTATTAAGATCACTAATTCTATAGAAATTTCCCGAAATATTGAAAAAAAAGCCCCCTCTTTGTGTAACAGAGAGGGGGTTAAAGGGGGTGAGTTCCTTTTATTTTCTACTGAACGATAGTCATCTCATCGACCAGATTTTTTGCTCCGGAATAAATATCCATCAGCCAGAGAACATAGCGGATATCCACTACTATTGTCCTTTGGAGCTCGGGTTCATATGCGATATCTCCGCTCATTGATTCCCAGTTGCCATCGAATGCAAGTCCGATTAATTCACCGTTTCCATTCATTACAGGGCTTCCTGAGTTTCCACCTGTAATATCATTCGTGGTAAGGAAGCAAACGGGCATATAGCCTTTTGAAGACCCGTATCTTCCGAATTCCTTTTTATTGTTCAACTCAATCAGCCTTTTCGGAACATCGAATTCATAATCACCTGGTTTATATTTATCTACGACTCCCTGAAGAGTGGTGTAATATTTATAGGTTACAGCATCTCTCGGATCATAATCCTGCACTGTTCCGTAGGTAAGACGCATCGTGGAATTTGCATCAGGATATAATGTTTTTTCGGGAACTATCTCCATTAAGGCAGCAATCCATAGTCTCTTACCAGTGGCTAATCCGGCATCAAACTGGCTCATATCCTTTGAAATTCCCGATGCTGTATTAAAAAATGAAGTTGCAGTCAGATAAACCGGATCGCTTTCAATTGTTTTCAGAACCGGTTTTTCGAGGAAAGCATTAAGTTTTGCCTCATTTGCAAATAGCGATTTTGCAAACATATCATCAACGAACTTTTCAATGTTGCCTTTAAATTTTTTATCGACAACATTTGCATAAAAATCGGGCTGGAATTTTACCGGAACATCAGTTCTGTAAAGCTTTAGCATTGCTTTCGTTGATTGAATATCGGTTGGCAGATTATAGTCTTTGTAAAAATTGCCGATGGTATTCTTAAATTCTGAAACGGCATCAGATATTTTCTGATTATCCTTTGATTTGAGTGCAGTAACCAGACTGGTAATTCTCCGGTTCAGGCCAAAAAGTTCGCATCCCTGCATACATTCGCTGATATATTGAACCGCGTTGTAATAATCTGCCCTTCCTGCTATTGCAGTTTTTATCATATTCAAAGCTTCGCCGTATTTAGCTTTGCGTTCCGGATCAGCGACTACCCATGTATTGAACTGGTTCTCAATCTCTTCTTTCTTCGCTTTTACATTGAGTTTTTCGAGACTGGCTTTTTGTCCTATGGAATACTTCCAATAGTTTGAAGAACCTGAATATTTTGATGAATATTGAATATTTACCTTCTGGTCGGCCATCATATCTTTCATCCAGATTTCCTGTTTAATACCCCTTATTTTAATTCTGTCGGGATGAACAATCTGCAGTTGTTCATTAACTTCATAAGAGGTCATATACCTGTTGGTCCTTCCCGGATAACCCAGGATCATTGCAAAGTCACCTATATTACGATCTTTTAAAGATACAGTGAGGTAACGTTTTGGTTTAAGAGGGATATTATCTTTTGAATAGGCAGCTGGTTTTCCGTCGGGGCCGGAATAAACACGGAATACGCTGAAGTCGCCTGTATGACGAGGCCATTCCCAGTTATCGGTGTCAAAACCGAACTTTCCAATTGAAGAAGGTGGCGCTCCAACCAGGCGTACGTCGGTATATCGCTCATAGGTAAGAAGATAAAAATAATTTCCACCATAAAAGCTTGAAACCTGTGCCCTATAATTATTTCCTTCGGCAGCTTTCTTCTCAATTACCTGTCTTGCATCATTTATAGCTGCAGAACGATCTGTTTCACTCATTCCCTGCTTAACATTTGCCAGAACCTGGCCGGTAACATCTTCAATTCTGATGAGGAATGTAACTGAAAGGTTGGGGTTTGACAGCTCTTCATCTTTAGTTTTTGCCCAGAATCCGTCGCGAAGATAGTCGTGATCGACACTACTGTGAGACTGGATTGAACCATATCCGCAGTGGTGATTAGTCAGGACAAGACCCTGCGATGAAACGATTTCTGCAGTGCAACCGCCGCCAAAAATTACAATTGCATCTTTCAGGCAAACCTTGTTAATGCTGTAAATATCTTCAGCTGAGAGCTTCAGACCCAGCTCGGTCATTTTGCCCATGTTTAGTTTTTCCAGAAGGGGCAGCAGCCACATACCCTCATCAGCTTTAGCTTTGAAACTGAAACTGAGAAGAAGGATTAATAAGATTGTAAACAGTTTTTTCATATAATACAACTTGTTTAGATTGATTTTAAATTATCCGTCAAAGATAGCCTTAAAATAATTTAAGTATCAAGATTCCTATATAAAAATTAATTGATTTTCGAGCTATTTGGGATCTTATATTCATGATCACCGATAGTCATTATAAAAGAAAGTCAGAATATTTAAAATTCAAATTTCAGCTGGGAATCAAAAAGAGTAAAGGATTTTCTATGGAAAGGAGTAATTCCATATTTCATAATCGCTATCCTGTGAACGGAGGTGGGATACCCTTTATTTTTGTTCCAGCCATATTCAGGAAACTCAATATGAATTTTATCCATGAACTCGTCACGGAATGTTTTTGCCAGCACTGAAGCCGCGGCAATAGAAAAGTACAGTCCGTCTCCTTTGATAATTGTTTGATGTTTTATGTCTTTATAAGCATAGAACCTGTTTCCGTCAATAAGCAGGAATTGCGGAACCTTCTCCAGTCCCTCGATTGCGATATGCATGGCTTTAATGGAAGCCCTCAGGATATTCATTTCATCAATCTCGGTATTATCTACGAATGCCACTTTCCATGCAATTGCCGATTTAATTATTTCGTCCTTTAATAAAGCTCTTTGCCGGGGTGATAGTTTTTTGGAGTCATTCAATACAGGATGTTTATAGTTTTTAGGCAGAATGACAGCTGCCGCGACTACAGGACCTGCAAGACAGCCTCTTCCGGCTTCGTCGCAACCGGCTTCAATAAGATTATTATAGAGGTAGGATTTTAGCATGATTTCATAAAATAATCAATCGCGACGGCACTCCTAGGGGTTTCACAAAGGTGCTCAAAGGCTTTGTATAATAAAAGCTAATGGTTTTTAAACAAGTTATTAACATATTTATCAACAAAAATTATTGCTTTTTCAAAAATACATTTATATTTGATCTTCCAGAGTAAATATAACATGAATAAAGGAACTAATGTTTTATTGCTGCTATTGC
>OCZT010001873.1_pt1 | contig 21825 bp, 21 predicted proteins | sample 1539031 | NCBI WGS metagenome assembly OCZT01 (sample SAMEA3539308, study PRJEB22396) | soil metagenome | biome: tundra; feature: field; material: soil | place: USA | collected 2010-05 | depth 0.15 m | reverse complement strand
TTTGGCACCGCAGGATACAACAATCTGAGAACGTTTGTAGACAAGAGAATTATCTCTCTTTAATTTATTTATAATCGCATCTTTTAATTCATCAGTGCCACCCACAGGTGTATATTTAGTAAACCCGTCCTCAATTGCTTTAATCGCGGCCTGCTTGATATTGGCCGGTGTATCAAAATCCGGCTCACCTGCGCCAAAACCAATCACATCTCTTCCTTCTGCTTTTAACGCATTTGCTTTAGCAGTAATAGCTAAAGTTTCCGACGGCTTAATATTCGCTACTCTTGTCGCTAGTCTCACAATCTACCTCTTGCCATTATTGAATTTATCCATTAGCCCGCGGTGTACATTATCCGGTACCAACCCTTTTACTGATCCTCCCATACTGGCCACTTCTTTGATCAATTTAGAACTCGAATAGAACCATTTGAATCCGCTCATGAGAAATACGGTTTCCACTTCCCTGGTTTGCCGCCGGTTCATCAAAGCCATTTGAAACTCGTATTCAAAATCAGACACGGCACGCATTCCTCGTAATATCACGCTGGCGCCTGAACTTTTCAAATAATCTACAAGTAATCCGCCATGACTGTCAACCTTGATTCCATTATTGTCACTGAATATTTCACGAATAAATTGTTCTCTTTCTTTCACATTAAAGAGATAAGATTTATTCGGATTATAAGCGACTAGTACAATGATTTCGTCAAATAATCTTATTCCTCTTTTGATAAGATCCACATGGCCATTTGTAATAGGATCAAAAGAACCTGGATAAATTGCAATCTTGTTAGCAAATTTTTCTTGCGTCATTTCTACTCCATCTTTAAAAAAGAAATAGCATTGTCACCATATTTTCTTTGATCTATTTGATGCCAAACGGCTTCTCCACAGACACTTTCCGCTAAAAATGAGCCAAAATCTTCTCTGGTCGAATGTTGAATTACCATCAAAGCCCCCTGACTGAAAACCGGATATTCCTTCAATAATTTCATTGTTGTTTCCACTAAGCCATTGTTGTAGGGCGGATCGGCAAATATAATATCAAACTTACATTTTCTTTTAAAGAGATCGTTTAAACCAGACCTTACATCGGTGTTTATTATGCGGCATTTCTTTTCAAAACCACAATTCTCAATATTTTTTTGCGCTACAGCAGCGAGGATTTTATTTTTTTCGATAAAATAAACTTCTTTTGCTCCGCGGCTGGCAGCCTCCAAACCAACACTACCTGAACCGGCAAAAAGATCGAGAAATAACTTACCCGAGACAGAACCCAATAAATTTAAAAGAGCTTCACGTAAAAAATCAGAAGTCGGCCTTTCTTTAGATCCGGCAGGGAAATGTAAAGCTCTCCCTTTAGCCATTCCCCCAATTATGCGCATAATTTTCCATAGTCAGCCCCGAGCCCTGAATTATTGATCATGCTCAGCATGCTGTATACTTTTCTTTTCTTTTGCCTTCCGTGTTATTTTCTGGCCAAACTTTACTACCCCCCAAATAGGACCGGAAATTGCGTATCCCACCATAATCACAAAAGCCATAATCTCGGGCTTATAGTAGATGAATAACAAAATACCAACCACAATCAAGAAAAGAGTGAATGGCATGCGAGCATAAAGCTTTATGTCCTTGAAGCTATAATATTTGATGCTACTGACCATCAACAATGATAACAATATGACAAAGTATGTTAAATAAGAATTATGATATTTTCCTTCAATGCCAATAAAATCAAAAAATATAACTGTAGTAGCTATGACACAAGCAGCGGCAGGAATTGGCAGACCATTAAATACTTTACTTTCAATTATACCGATCTGGATATTGTAACGGGCCAATCTAAGCGCTCCGCAAGCAATAAATAAAAATCCAGCCAGCCAACCTATTTTGCCGTCAGATGACATTGCCCAGATATAAGCCAATAAAGAAGGGGCTACACCAAAGGCTATTAAATCCGCCAGGGAATCGTATTCTGCGCCAAATTTACTGGTTGTATTCGTAAATCGGGCAATACGGCCATCCAGTCCATCAAAAACAAGGGAAACTAAAATTGCTACGGCAGCAACGAAATATTTTTCCTGTACGGAAGCGATAATGGAATAGAAACCAGCGAACAAACTAGCTGTAGTAAAAAGGTTTGGTAATACATAAATTCCTTTTTTGATACGTATATTTTTTATTCGCGGCTCTTTATTCATGATAAATATCCTAAGGGTGTTTCACCAGCTTTGACTTTATCTCCAAGTTTAACTGAAATTTTTGAATCTTCAGGTAAATATATATCTACTCGTGAACCAAAACGAATCAAACCAAATCTTTCACCTTTTTTAACCGGCGTGCCGACATTGAGCCAACAGACAATCCGACGAGCAATGAGGCCGGCAATCTGCACGGCCCAGAGTACCCGGCCATCTTCAGTACGAATCATCAATTCATTGCGCTCATTATCCACCGAAGCTTTATCCAAGTTAGCGGACAAAAATTTTCCTTCGTGGTAATTGATAGTTTCAATTTGTCCAGAATAAGGCACTCTATTGACATGGACATTAAAAACATTCATAAAAATGCTTATTTTTTTATATTTGCCGGCAATAGTTCCTGTTATTTCGACATTATCTATCTTGACTACTTTACCATCGGCAGGAGAAATCACCAATTTTTCTTCGTCCTGAAAATATCTCTCCGGATTGCGGAAAAACCAAACAACAAATAATGTTATGGCAACCATTAAAATTATTAACCAGCGAATGCCAAAAAAAGAAATTAAAACAGTAATAACGAGGGAAAAGATGATAAAAGGATAACCTTCTTGAGCAATAATACTATCGTGTTTCATAAAGTATTTTATCTTTCTTTATACTAGCCTGCGTTCATCAGTACACCAAGACGGCAAAAAGAAGACTCCATATGTATTCCAAGAAATATAGTCACCATCAAGGCGCCTTGGTAGCAAATGAGTTTTTGTTGATATATCAATTGGGTTCACTTGTCAATTAATCTTTGATTTTTTAACTATCAGCTTGACATGATCTATGGAAGAAGTATATTTGAGAAGAAAATGACTGGAGGAGTCAAAAATGCCCCTAAAAGTTAAAATTTTCACGTTAAGCACGTGCAGTCATTGTAAAGCAACAAAGAAATTCTTGAATGAGAATGGCATTACATTTGAGTTTATAGATGTAGACCAGGTTCAGGGCACACAGAGAGAAAATATTTTAAAAGAAGTGGTTAAATACAATCCTCAACGTTCTTTTCCGACTATTATCATTGGCGACAAAATTATTGTTGGCTTCAAAGAGGATGATATAAGAAAGGCTTTAGGTATCTAATGCAACCTGTCGAACTATATGAAATGTTAAAAAAGGTTCAAGAACCAAAAGGTTACTTCTTTAATAAAGATAAAGATTGGGTTCTGTCCATTCTGCAAGATCTGTTAATTAATAAAGGCCGCTATGGTTATACCTCTTGCCCCTGTCGCCTGGCCACGGGCAATCGCGAAAATGATCAAGACATTATTTGCCCCTGTATTTACAGACCGCAAGACGTGAAAGAATACGGAAGTTGTTATTGCAATTTGTATGTATCCCGCGAATGGAATGAAGATAAGATGCCCCATAAATATGTACCTGAAAGAAGACCTCCGGAGAAAATTGTTTTTTAATGAACAAAAAAATTATTTCAATCCTATTTATTCACAAATGTCGGCTTGACTTTTTGCCTCCTATGGGGCCGATTCCGGCTTCCAAGGCCACATTTCTTATCGGTGTCAATTTTTCTTAATTATCCACAATAAAGTGCAAATTATCATCAATTTTATTGACAAACAAATCAAAGGACAATAAGTTAACACAATTACAAAATATATAACTGAGGAGTTATCTTCATGATCAATATTTATAAATGTAAGAAAAAGAGAATTTTAATTGATGAAATATGCATTGACACGACTTGTGAATGGTGGCTGAAAAACGAAGCATTCTTGAACTGCACATGGGTTGCCTGCAATTATGGACCATTTACACTGGAAGAAGTAGGTGATATGATGGGCGTTACCCGTGAAAGAATCCGCCAGATCGAAGCCAAAGCGCTAAAAAAACTCCAGCACAAAAAGAGAAGAGACCAGCTTAAAGATTTTGCAGCACCGGGGAATGACTGGGATAACCTATAGTTATTAACTTTGATGAGTCTAACTTGGCAGATATTACTTTTGTTTTTTCTTGCGCAATTTTTCCAAAAATAACACGTCGTTCATATGAGCTTTGCATTCATCACGGGCAAAAAGCATAGCTCCTATGGAAAACTCCAGATCAAGGGCGGCTATTTTATCCATTCTCGGCACAATTGAGCAAATATTTTTAAGTTCTTCCACTGCCTTTGCTGAACGTTTTGCCAACACCTCAGCCATATTTTCTGCTACCTGCATAAATTTTTCCGGCTGCGCGACTTTGTTGACTAAGCCTATTTTTAATGATTCGTTAGCCCCAATGGGCTCACCAAGCATCACTATCTCTTTTGCTTTAGTTAAGCCTACAATCTGGCTTAAAGGATGAAAAAGCGGATTGAAGCCAAATTTCAGTTCCGGATGACAGAAGATCGCACTTTCGGAAGCCACGACAAGATCACAAACAGTAACTATATTGAAACCGCCGCCTAAAGCGATACCGCCAACCGCGGCAATAACAGGCTTATTACAGGAGTAAATTTTTTTTACATATTTCTTCATCGATTCAAAGTATTCTTCACCCTGAACATTCGGTAAACTGAATATTTCTTTTATATCCATACCGGCGGAAAAAACATATTCTCCACCGGTAATGATTATGGATCTAACATCACTATCATTTTCCAAATCAACAAACGCAGAATAGAGTTCGTTGCGCATTTCTTGGGAAATCGCATTCATTTCATGGGGACGGTTTAATTTAACTATGGCGTACCCATTTTTCTTTTCAATTATTAATGTATTAAAAGCCATTTTTGTTATTTACTTTAATTCGCAGTTCTTTACCGGTCTTGAAAAAAGGCGTTTTCCTTTCTCCGAGCCTTACCTGTGAACCGGATTTTGGATTCCGGCCTAAACGCGGTTTTCTTTCTCTAATCGTAAAATTACCAAACCCTCTGATTTCAGTACGTTCTCCTTTTTTCATCGCTTCAGTCATCGCAGTAAATATGATATTTACTGCATAAGCAATATCTTTATGAGAATAAATTTTAAACTTTTCTTGAACTTTATTGATTAAATCGCTTTTGGTCATAATATATTTTATCCTCTACATCGATGGACGATATAAGTAGCCAACCCCTCCCCAGCTATCCGCCTTTTCTCTCAAGGAACGGCTAAATTGGTTTGCCGCACTTTCGAACACGTAATCCAAAATAGATGCACGTTTTTTGTGGGGATAAACCAAATCATATTTTCCATCTTTGCCCGCTAATTGGCTGGCCAACTTGGCAGCTGATCCCATATCACCAAGATAATCAACCAAGCCATATTCTTTGGCCTGACGGCCGGTAAATACCCTTCCATCGGCAATTGCAACAACTTGCTCCCTGGGAATATTCCGATCGCGGACTATAACATCAACAAACTGGTTATAAATATCATCAATCAAATCTTGAATAATTTTTCTTTCTTCAGACGTCATATCCCTTAAAGGAGAACCGATGTCTTTGTATTTGCCGCTTTTAACTACCGATGACTTTAAGCCAATTTTTTTGAGGAGTTCTTCGATATTGGCAAATTGCATAATCGCTGAAATACTGCCGGTAATCGTACCGGCATTAGCCACTATTTTATCGGCAGCGCAAGCAATCAGAAGTCCGCCAGACGCTGCCACAGAACCCATAGATGCAATTACTTTTTTCTTTTTCTTAAGCTCTATTACAGCATCGTAAATTTCCTGTGAAGCCGCCACACCTCCACCCGGAGAATCTATCCGTAAAACTACTGCAACAATGGAATCATCACGACCAAAATCATGCAACTGCTCCACAATCTCCATAGAATCATGAATGATGCCATTGACGCTAACGACTCCAACTTTATCATTTAAGGAAAAAATTTTATTCTTGCTGGTGTGGGCACCGGCTCTGTAGAAAAAAAGATAAAAAACAAATCCCAATGCAAAAAGTAAAAGCACGCCAAAAATGACCGGATGTTTTCTCATGCTTGTTATTCGTCCTTTTGCTGGCTGCTGATTTTCACTTCAGCCAGCGCCTGAGCGAGATTGGAACCTATATTTTCCTGATTGTTGATATATTGATTGGAAGCCGGTATTGGCGCAGGCACTTCCATGTCCTTAATACTCAGCCTGATTTTCTTTGATTTGGTATCAATACTCTTGACCACGGCTGATACAGTATCTCCCACCGAATAGAGTTCCGAAGAGGTCTTTACGCGTTTCTGGCTAATTTCGGAAATATGAACCAGACCTTCGATACCTTCTTCAATTTCTACAAATATTCCGAAATCGGTAAAGTTGGTAATTTTACCTGTTACAACACTACCTGGCGCGTACTTCTGCGGTAAATCTTCCCAGGGATTTTTTTCAATCTGTTTTATGCCCAGAGAGAATTTTTCATTTTCTATATCGATATTCAAAACAACGGCTTCAACTTCCTGACCTTTTTTGAAATATTCTGATGGATGCGCAACTCTATGTTTCCAGGAAATATCAGATACATGAACCAGACCGTCAATTCCTTCTTCTATTCCGATGAATACCCCAAAATTGGTAATATTTCTAACTGCGCCTTTAATAACCGTACCTACCGGATACTTTTCTCTTAGTTTTTCCCATGGATTTGGTGACGTCTGTTTCAAGCTTAAAGAAACTCGTTTGGCATCAGGATTTACTTCCAGAACGACAACATTAACTACTTCGCCCACATTTAATACTTTTGAGGGATGTTTAATTTCTCTTGTCCAATACATTTCTGAAATATGAACCAAACCTTCAACTCCGGGCTCTAATTCAACAAATACTCCGTAATCCGTTAAGTTTACAACCTTGCCTTCAACAAGAGCACCAACAGGATACTTTTCTAAAATTTTCTCCCAGGGATTATCCGTTAATTGTTTCAAACCCAGAGAGACTCTCTCCTTTTCCCGGTCAAAGGATATAACTTTAACATTAATTTTTTCGCCTTTATGGAATGTTTCTGCCGGTTTGGCAATTCTACCCCAGGAAATATCCGTAACATGAAGCAGTCCGTCAATGCCGCCCAAATCAATAAAAATGCCGTAATCGGTTATGTTCTTAATTACACCTTCAACAATGCTGCCTTCTTCTATATTTTTTAAGGTATCTTTCTTCTCTGATTCCCTCTCCGTAGCCACAATGGAACGACGTGATAAAACGACATTGTTGCGTTTACGGTCATACTTTAAAACGTTGAAATCTAGCTTTTGACCCACGAATTTGTCTAAATCTTTAATCGGATGGGTATCAATCTGTGAACCAGGCAGAAAAGCGGTAACACCTATGTCAACAGAAAGGCCGCCTTTAACTTTTTCGATAACAGTGCCTTTCATGATGAGATTATTTTCACACGCATTTTTAATTTCATCCCAAATTTTGAGCTTGGCTGCTTTGTCCCGCGATAAAACCAAGTTACCATCTGAGTCTCTCTTATCAATGAAAACTTCTATATCATCACCAACAAAAATATTAATATTTCCCTGGGCGTCTTGCAGTTCTTTTATTGGAATGAAACCTTCCGTTTTCCAGCCGACGTCAACCATGACTATGTCCGGTGTGATTTGCACTACTTTACCTTTAGCTATATCTCCATATTGCAATTGGTTAAGGCTTTGCTCGTATAGCTCTTTGAAACCAATATCAGCTTCTTTAGGTTGTGACGACTGAATTGCTGCATTTTTTGCAGAGGAGTTTACATCAACCTCCTTTTCTTTTGTTAAGTTTGAGTTGTTATTGTTAACCATTAAACTAATACCCCCTTTTTATGAATCCCTTTAATCAAAGTTGCGTACCATACTGAAAATTAAATAGCAAGTTAAATCACTTGCGTTTTTCCTAATGATAAAGCCTATCCCCACCTCTTTTTGCGCAAATATACTGAATAATTTTTTCTACTACGCCCTCCGCGGACAAACCTGTCGAATCAATGATTATGGCGTCAGCCGATGCTTTCAATGGGGCAATTTTTCGTTTCGAATCCTGATAGTCTCTGGCCATCATATCTTTTTGTATCGCTTGATATTCAACGCCGGCACCCTTTGCTAACAGTTCATTGTATCTTCTTTTTATTCTTTCTTCAACATTCGCATCGAGGTAAAATTTGTAATCGGCATGCGGAAAAACTATAGAGCCTATATCTCTGCCCTCCGCTACAATACATCCCTGCAAACCTGCTTCCCTTTGCAGATTAAGCAAGCTCTTACGAACAACAGTAAAAGCGGATATTTTGGACGCGGCTAACCCTACCTCTTCGGTACGGATTTTATCACCAACATTTTCCCCATCAACCAAGACTACCATTTTTCCGTCAATATTTTTTAAAGATACTGTAGTGTTGAAACACAGTTTAGCTAATGCAGATGTATCTTCCAGAGATATTTTATCTTTTAGCGCTTTATGGGCTAATGCCCGATAGAGAGCACCTGTGTCCAGATAGATATAACCTAATTTCTTCGCCAATGCTTTACTTACGGTGCTTTTACCGGCACCAGCTGGTCCGTCTATAGTTATGATCTTTTTCTTTTCCAAACTGCTTAAACTCAACTCATCCGGCAGCCTCAAAAGGAATACTTGCCTTAAAATTATAAAGAATGTAAAATTACGAAAATTTTCATCTAATGAGATAGTTGATTATGCGTAAACTTCTTCAAAATCAATACATTTCTTTTGCTGTTTTATTCTTACTCATCTTTTTTCGAGCAAGCATTTGTTGTGCTGAATTCACTATTAATGACGAAAAGAAGCTGGGCAAAGAATTTTACGACAAACTGGAAAAAAATCACTTTCTCCTGGAAAATAAACGGCTTAATGACTATATAAATCAAATCGGCAATTTAATTCTCGCGCAAAGTAAAAAAGCTCCCTTTGAGTTTCATTTTTCTATTGTGAATAGTAACGCAATAAACGCTTTTGCGACGCCCGGCGGTTATATATATATCAATAAAGGTTTAATTAATGTTGCAGAAAACGAAGGTGAGTTAGCCGGAGTCATTGCCCACGAAATAGGCCATGCCAATGCCCGTCATGTTGCCAGTATTATCGAAAAGTCACAAAAATTAAATATTGCCACATTAGCCGCAATTATTGCCGGAGCTTTCCTCGGAGGTGGTGGTGAAGCTACTGCGGCTATTGCCGCTTTTGCTTTTGCCGGTTCCAGCAGCCTGACTCTTAAATATATGCGTGAGCATGAAGAAGAAGCAGACCGGTTGGGTATAACCTACCTTGTAAGTGCTGGCTACTATCCCGCAGCGATGGTTGATTTTCTCAGGATAATGAAACAATATGAGTTCATATCTAAAACTATGCCTTCCTATCTGATGACCCACCCCGGTACTGATCAACGCATTTTCTATTTGGATAGTCTTATTCTAACCAGTTATCGCCAGACAGGGGCAAAAAATATCGTCGGTAATTTAAAGAGAATGCAAACATTGATTTCATTTAATGAGACTGATTTAGATGTGCGGTACAGACAACTGAAAGAAGCCTTAATCAATAATCCCAGAAATGTTGATGTGCTCTATGCTCTGGCTTTAACCGAAGATAAGCTTGGCCAAACAAGTTTGGCCCTTGAGCATTTTCAAAAAGCACTAAGTTTATCTCCCCGGGATGAAGATGTTTTAAAAAATATCGGGTTAATTTACTTGAAAATGGGTAAGGCAGATCTTGCGCTAAACTATCTTCAACGTGCTGCCAACTCAGATACGAGTAACGATGAAGTTATTTTGGCTTTGGGTAAAACTTATTTTGCTCTGGAAAATTATCAAAAAGCTCTTGACTGCTTTTTAAAATTGGAAAACAGCGCACTTGATGATGTCGACATAAATTATCATATAGCCATGGCTTACGGTAAACTAAATAATAGAGGCGAAATGCACTATTATTTTGGCCTGCATTTCAAAAAAATAAAAAAGAAAGAAAGCTCTTTGTTTCATTTCAAAGAAGCTCTGAAATATTTTTCGCAAGGTTCGGAGCGCGCCGAAACCATTAATAAGGCAATTAAAGAATGGGAAAGCGATCCAAACAAACAGTCAGTCAAAAAATCAAAGTGATAAATTAGCTCTTCTTGGTTAATTCAGATAGTATCTCCGATTTATTTCTTCATACTTAAGACCAGATCGAGATTTTTTTTCGCTTCGGTATATTCAGGATCAATTTCAATCGCTTTACGCAAATGGTCTATACCTTCATCAAATTTACCCGATTTTGCCAGCATAACTCCCAAACTATTGTGCGCTTTGGCAAACCGGGGATTGATTTCCAGAGCTTTATTTAATTGCGCAATAGCCTTATCAGTTTTGCCTGTATAGGCCAAAGCCACGGCTAGGCTATTGTATATTTCAGGTATTCTGGGATTGATTTTGATAGCCGTACGAAAATGACTTATCGCCCCATCAAAATTACGCTTATATCCGAGAGCCAAACCCATACTCACATGAGCATTAATATTTTCCGGTTCAATTTTCAGCGCTTCCTGAAAATGTTTGATTGCTCCGTCCAGATCACCTTTTTTCATTAGGGAAGTTCCCACCATCATCTGGCCCGAAAAAGTACTGATGCCCTCGCTATCCGCGGACTGTTTTGTCGATGCAGATTCCTTAACTTGCTTCTGCAGCAATGCCATTTTAAGATTATTTTGCGCATCCAGATAACTGGGATTGATTTTAACTGCGGTGCTAAATTGTTCTATGGCCTTTTGCCGGTCGCCACGCTGAACATAAGCGATACCAAGGTTATTATAAGCTTTCGCAAAATTGGGTTTACTCTTTATAGCATTAATATAACGTTCTATGGCTTCATCCAATCTTCCCTGCCGCACAAGCAAGTTACCAAAATTTATGTTCGTATCTTTATCATCCGGGTTAATCTTCAACGCTTCCAAATAATGAAATTCCGCCGCTTTGCTATCTCCTTGACCTGCCAGCAAAACTGCCAGGTTACAATGCATTGTATAATTATCCCTGGTTACTTCCAGTGTGTGGGTGAATAGTTCATGGCTGTTTTTCCAATATTTTAATTGAGACCAGCTTAAAGTCACTAAGAGCAAAACAATAACAGCTGAAACAGTTGCGATAATATATTTTTTATAGGGAATCTTTTCCAGCGCATCAGATAAAAACCACGCTAAAATAATAAAAAGGCCGATAAGAGGAATATATGTATAGCGATCAGCCATTGATTGAACTCCTACCTGCACAATTCCAATTACCGGAACCATTGTGCCCAGATACCAAAACCAGCCCACAGCAATATAAGGCATTTTTTTGATGGTATAAATGGCTATGCCGGAAACAGTTGCCAGAAGTATTGCAGATACCGATACCTTCCAGAGGGGAATATACGCGGAATGTGGATATAAAACGCCCAGAGATACTGGCCAAATCATTTTAAAAATATAGCCGCAATAGGCAACCAGGGCGTTCTCCACGCGTAACAGCGCGGGGATACTTTGCATAAACTCTATTTCCGCCCTTTGAGCTATTATAGTTAATGCAATGGATAAGCCTGTAAGGAAAAGCAGAGGAATTTTTTCATAGATTAATGCAGCTGCCGTCTTTGTCGTCAACACGGAATCAATATTCTTTTCATTTCGCAGAGAAAAACGCTGCAGCGGCCAGTAATCAAGCAAAAGAAGGACGAAGGGTAATGTGACCAATATTGGTTTAGTCATCAAGCCCAAAGCAAATGCTACAAAAATCAGTGAATACCTCTTGTAGTCCGGTTTTTGAATGTAATGAATATATGCCCAGAGAGTAAGCAGCATGAAAAACATGCTCAGCACATCCTTTCTCTCTGTGACCCAGGCAACTGACTCTATGTGCAACGGGTGCAAGGCAAACAGGGCTGCAACTAGTGTGCTTCTCCCCAGCGCGCCGGTCATTTTATACAAAATTAAAAGCAGAAGTAATGTATTTAATATGTGTAAAAATAAATTAGTTAAGTGGTAGTAACCGGCATTCAGGCCAAATAGCTGCGCGTCCACCATCAATGAAAGCCATGCTAAAGGATGCCAGTTACTGGCGTAGGTAGATTGAAAAGCCCACTTAATATTGTCCAGTTTCAAACCAGTGATAACATGCCGATTTTCTGTTATATATTTGTCGTCGTCATAATTTATAAAGGCATAATTTTTTACTTGCCAGTAAGTAATTAAAGTTAAAACAATAAGGAGCACTGAGACAGATATTAGTTTGATATTATTAATGCCAATTTTTGGCTTCATATTTTATCCATACTCCCCAAAATAGTATAAGGTCTATAATGCATGAGATTTGTTTTATCTTTACTTTTTTTAGAGTCATTCGTCAATTACATGATTATTTTTTCTTCAGGAGACTTATTCGATCATTCTTTTATCATTGCGAAAAAATAAACAATACATTATAAGACTTCCACTTTAATTATTTTGGAAAGGAGTCTCAAAGTGAACATTTTAATTTTTGGTCCCAACGGCAGCGGCAAAGGAACCCAAGGCGCTGTAGTACACAAGAAATATGGCGTACCCCATATTGAAACAGGTATTATTTTCCGTCAGAATATTTCAAAAAAAACACCACTGGGAGAAAAAGCAAAAGCATTTATCGATCGCGGAGAACTTGTACCTGATGATATTACCATTCCCATGATTCTTGATCGCCTGAAAGAAGATGATTGCAAAAAAGGCTGGCTGCTGGACGGTTTCCCCCGCAACCTAGCTCAGGCTGAAGCGCTCTGGAAAGCTTTGGAAAAAGAAAAAATCAAATTGGACTACGTTATTGAAATTGATCTTGATCGTGAATCGGCAAAGAAACGAATTATGGGACGCCGCCTGTGCAAGATGGATAATAATCATCCCAACAATATCTACATCGATGCGATTAAACCTCATGAACACAATGGAAAGACGGTTTGCCGTGTCTGTGCCTGTGAGGATCTTTCAGCACGCGGCGATGATCAGGACAGTGCGGCCATCGATAAACGCCATGGCATTTACTATGATACTAAAACCGGCACACTGGCCGCGATTAACTACTTTAAAGAAAGAACAAAAGTGATTGCCGTTAACGGCCGGGTAGGCGTAAAAGAAGTATCGGAAGCACTTTTAAAGAAACTTACTTAATTTGTCAGGAAAAATTTATGAAAAAGCCCCCCGGGTGTAATGGAGGGCTTTTTCATCTTTAAAAGCAAATAATTATGGAAAACATTAGAAACTTCAGCATTATCGCCCATATAGATCACGGCAAATCAACCCTTGCCGACCGGCTGATTCAATATACAGGCGTATGCAACGAAAGAAATTTTCAGGATCAAATTCTGGATAATATGGATATTGAAAGAGAGCGCGGCATTACCATAAAAAGTAATGCCATCTCCCTTCCCTACCATGCTAATGACGGTAAAGATTACATCCTGAATTTAATTGACACTCCGGGACACGTTGATTTTTCTTATGAAGTATCCCGCTCGCTGGCATCGTGTGAAGGCGTTTTGCTCTTGGTAGATGCCGCCCAGGGCGTGCAGGCGCAAACGCTGGCTAATCTTTATCTGGCGCTGGAACATAATCTGGAAATTATACCGATCATTAACAAGATCGATCTTCCCTCCGCCGACATTGACCGGGTGCTGGAGGAAATTGATTCGGAACTTGGCCTTGATCCGGATACCCATATAAAATGCTCGGCTAAGGAAGGTATCGGAATAGAAGAAATTCTGGAAGCAATTGTTCAGCGTATACCGACACCAAAGGGTGATGCCGAAAATCCACTGGCGGCTTTGATTTTTGACGCGCATTACGATTCTTTCCGCGGCACAATTATTCACTGTCGCGTGTTCGAAGGAACGGTTAAAAGCGGCGATATCATCAAATTTATGTTCAATGAGGCTACTTACAAAGTAGAAGAAGTCGGCCATTTTCTGCTCACCCGCACCAAGCGTGAGAAGTTATCCGCCGGAGAGGTCGGCTACATTATCGCCGGAGTGAAAACCGTCGCCGATGTGCGCACGGGCGACACAATTACCTTGCAGGAAAGGCCATGCACTCAGCCCCTGCCCGGCTTTAAGGAAGTTAAGCCGGTTGTCTTTGCCTCTATTTATCCAATTGCTTCTGATGATTACCAGGACCTGGCCGATTCTCTGGAGAAGTATAAACTAAACGACGCCTCGTTTATTTACGAAAAAGATTCTTCCGTTGCGCTTGGTCAGGGATTTCGCTGCGGCTTTCTGGGTCTTCTTCATCTGGATATTGTGCAAGAGAGGCTGGAGAGAGAATATAATCTTTCGATTATCCTGTCCGTTCCCAGTGTCCGCTACCGTTTCACGCTCAAAGACAACAAGGCTATTTATGTGGATAATCCCGCGCACTACCCTGATCCCGCAGAAATTGCCAAAGGCGAAGAACCTTATATCCGCGCGGCAATGATGCTTCCTGAACGCTATCTTGGCGCCGTCATGAAACTATGTATGGAAAAGCGTGGCACCAATTCCACCATGAATTACACAGGCCCTGGACGGGTGGAGCTTTCTTACGAAATGCCACTGGCCGAGGTCATCTATGATTTTTATGACCGTTTTAAATCCGTGACCCAGGGCTATGGATCATTTGACTACGATATCATTGATTACCGCGAAAGCGCACTGGTCTTGATGGATATTCTGGTGAATGGTGAAAAGGTTGACGCTCTCTCGCAGATTGTGCATCGTGACCGTGCCCGTGCCCGGGCGCTTCTGGCCTGTGACCGGCTCAAAGACGAGATACCGCGCCAGATGTTCAAGATTGCTATTCAGGGCGCTATCGGTTCGGAAATTATCGCCCGCAGTACCATCAGCGCGTTCCGTAAAGATGTCACATCAAAATGCTATGGCGGTGATATCACCCGCAAAAGAAAATTGCTCGAAAAACAAAAAGCCGGGAAAAAACGGATGAAGATGATCGGTCAGGTGAGCATTCCGCAAAGTGCGTTTCTCGCAGTATTGAAGTCTGATACTGATTAATTTAAAGAAAATAAGATTAACTTTTATTTGGAAAGCTGCCTATGCGAAAGGACCAAGCCGGGCTTTATATTCACATTCCTTTTTGCAAAAGCAAATGCGGCTATTGCAGCTTTTATTCCATTAAGGCACTGAATCTGATTCCTGACTTCATTGATGCGCTAAATAAAGAAATGAAGTTCTACAGCAAGCTTTTTACATCTTTTAATACCGTTTATCTTGGCGGCGGCACACCTTCCCTTCTTAGCCCCCAACAACTTGAAACAATTTTAAAGACTGTTGGCAAATTTTACAGAATTGATCATCATGCAGAAATTACCATAGAAGTAAATCCGGGGGACGTGTCTTTAGAATATTTTCGAACTTTACGCTTATCAGGAATTAATCGCTTGAACATTGGTATCCAGTCCTTTGATGATAATATTCTTAAATTCCTCGGCCGCAGACATAATTCGGCAGAAGCTATTGCCGCTATTAATGATTCTAGGAAAGCCGGTTTTGACAATATTGGGATTGATTTAATCTATGGAGTTCATGGTCAGAATATTTCCCTATGGAAGAAGACTTTACAAAAGGCTCTATCACACACGCCGGAACATATTTCCTGCTATCAACTTTCACTGGAGACTGGCACGCCACTGCATAAAGAATATGCACTGCAGGATATAAGTTTACCTGCTGAAAAAGAACAATTAACATTTTTTCAGGTTACAGCAAGCGAATTGGAAAAAGCAGGCTATATTCATTATGAAGTTTCCAACTTTGCCCGCCAGGAAAGCTTAAAATCAAAACATAACATGAAATACTGGCAGCACGTACCTTATTTAGGTTTAGGACCTGCCGCGCATTCCTTTTTGAGTAACAAACGCTGGTGGAATACATCTGCCGTTAAAATGTATTTAAATGAGATTGCTCAAGGTAAAATGCCGTCGGAAAACTCCGAAACGCTATCTTTAGAGCAACTGCAACTGGAGGATTTATTCCTGGGTTTGCGCACAAGCACTGGTATTGATCTAAAGCTTTACAAAACCAGATATGGCACAGATTTACTGGAAGATAAAAAAACAATCATTGATGCGTTAATCAAAAATAAACTTATGGAACTAAAAGATGGTTTTTTGCGCCCGACTCGTGCAGGCATGGCAGTGGCTGATAGCCTGGCGCTGATCTGATTAAGAATGATAACGGCTTGCGCTTCAGCGGCGGCGAGCCAAGCACAGCGAGGCAAAGCCGTCCGCAGGTAGCGGTTGTTGGGCGGTTTTTCCCGGGAATCCCTTACTTCATTTTCTTGATTTCTTTTTCTACTTCTCCTGCCTCCTTGGCATAGAATTTTTCTTCATCGGGGGCAAGCTCGCGGAGCAATCTCAGAAACTCTCCAACGTGTACGCGTTCCTCGTCCGCTATGTCCTTGAGCACTTCCACGGCGAGCTTGTTGTCGGTTGATTCGGCAAGCTGCCATATACAACTGAATTGCTTTGTACTCTGCGGCCACCATGAAACGAATTGCTCTGACGAGTTCCTCATCCGTGAGATTCCTATCGTTTGCTAATCCTGAAAAGGGCGATCCGAACTCTGGCATATTTAATCTCCTTTATTGCTTCTTTTCGGGCTTCCGCCCAATAATATTTATATGTATCTTAAATAAAAACCTAAACACCGCAAATTTGCGGTATAATACCCCGAGAAAATACTTGCGCAAAGTAATTATAACATATCAATAAATATACTATTTCTGTAAAATAGGCTTTTGTCAGTGGGGTTTTATACAGATGTTTATAATACCCCGTCATACGTCGATCTGTTGCGTTGCCAGCTCCCGCCTGGCATAATCTTCATAGATTTTTTCTTGAATAAACAACTCAAATAAATCCGCGTCAATGTGCTGGTCTTTAACCATCAACTCCATAATTTTCAAGGCTTCAACAACAGTCTTGCCTTTCTTATAAGGTCTGTCTTTGGCTGTGAGAGCCTCAAATATATCGGCAATGGCAATAATGCGTGACTGTAGGAAGAGTTGATCAGCCTTGAGCCCCAGCGGATAACCTGTACCATCGAGCTTTTCATGGTGAGCGGCGGCATAATCGGCGATATGGCGCATCTTTTTCGGGAAGGGAAGCCCAGAGAGCATCTTATACGATACAGCCGCGTGATTATTGATTATGTTTCTTTCTTCATCATTGAGCGTACCGCGACGAACGCTTAAATTATAAATCTCATCTTCAGTCAGTAACGTTAAGGTTTGACTGTTGGCGCGCCACTTTCTTTTGCCAATTTTTTTAATCCGCTCAATCATTTCATCTTTGATAAATTCGCCGCCACGATTAACTTGAACCAGAAACTGGTATTCTTCATCCAGTATTTTTATTTCCCCTGCCATTTTTTCCAGTGAATTACCTGCTTTATTGTTTTTGTTTTCCTGCATAGCCAATTGATATTCCCGCTTGAGCAACTCAAAACGCGTTTTTACATCCGAAATACGGTCATAGACCTTTTCAAGTTTTGTAGATTTATCGACAACATGTTCCGGAGTAGTAATCTTGCCCACATCATGCAACCAGGCAGCCATGCGTAACTCCCGCATTTGATCTTCGGAGAATATAACAGAAGCAAATGGCCCCTGCTTTTTTCCGTTGATTTTATTGGCTATAGTCATTGTCAACCCCGCAACACGGCGGACATGGCCGCCAGTATAAGGTGACTTTTCATCAATGGCTGTGGCAATTGTTTTAATAAATGATTCCAGTAAATTTTCCAAATCGTGAATCAGGCGGTTATTGGTCAGCGCTATCGCCGCTTGCGAGGCTAAAGATAAAGTCATCTCCTGAAATTCCAATGAAAAGTTTACAACAGCGCTGGTTGCCTGATCCTGCGCGTTTAAAAGCTGCAACACACCGATAATTTTGTTTTCATGGTCTCGCATCGGAACAACCAGCATTGATTGGGAACGGTAGCCTCTATCCTGATCAAATTTTTTTGTTCCCTCAAAATTAAAACCATCAGCATCGTAGACATCAGCAAAGTTCACCGCTTTACCGGAAATAGCAACGTATGCAGAGACATTATAGTAATTAGGAGAGCCATCCGCGTTTTTTAATTTCACGGCAGGCCAGGTTATTTTTCCGCCGGTACCACCCATATGTACACCCAGCGAATCATTTTGGATAATGGCAAAAAGAAGTTCGGTCTCATCGTCGGACATGATGTAGAGAGTTCCACCATCAGCATTGGTAAATTTGCGCGCCGCATCCAGAATCATTTCCAGAAGGCGTTCAATATTTTTTTCACCGGATAGTGCTACACCAATTTTGGTCAAATTTTTGATATGATCATGGTGCGCAGAAGTGCCACATTTTTTTTCTTCATTTTGGCTCATGGCAAACAATCTCAATCTAATTTAAAATTATCTGACTTTAACAATTGGTATTTCTTTTTCCAGACGTTTTCTTATTTTTTCCAATTCATCATCGGAAAATGGTTTTGCTTTCAGATACTTTTTGTCCAATGTTTTTACCGGCACAAATTTCTGCAGAGTATAGCGCCTGGCACCGGATATCAGCTTGGCTATTTTTAGAATGTCGTTCTCCGTAAGAAGGGATTGGACCACAGTTGTGCGGAATTCATGCGGAATCTTTGCTTTCAAAATAATCTTGATGCTTTCTTTGATCGAGTCTGTTTTGAGCGGCACTCTGGCAATTTTCTCATATTTCTCCAGCGGCGCCTTAATATCCATGGCGATGAAATCGAGCAGCTTTTCACTAAGAAGCTTTTGGATAACTTCAGGCCCGGAGCCATTAGAATCAAGCTTTACGGCAAAGCCCATTTTTTTAATCCGCTTGATGAAAGGTTTTAAATCATTTTGAATAGTGGGTTCACCACCGGTAATTGTGACTGCGTCGATTTTTCCGATGCGCGTTTTCAGGAATTCCAGAACATCTTTTTCCTGCAGACAGGGACCGAATAATTTGGAATCGACCAGTTCCGGATTATGACAATATGGACACTTAAAATTGCATCCCTGTAAAAAAATAATACTGCTAATCTCTCCCGGGTAATCAATAAGTGATACTTTTTGCAAACCACCAATTTTCATTTTTGCGTCTCTATATAAATCAGGTCTTAAGGGTTAAATTCCCGCCGAATTGGCGGGGCTTTCCGGCATTTTTCTTTATTGTTTATGCATTACTGAAATCTGAAAACCTTCCGCGAATCGAATTCTTCCTGCTTACCTTTGTTCCATTGCTTGACCGGACGCAAATAACCAACAACACGTGAATAAACTTCACAGGCCGCAGTACAGGTCGGACAATACTCTACTTCACCTTTGATGTATCCGTGGGATGGACACACGCTAAAAGTAGGTGTAAACGTGATATAGGGCATATGATAATTCGAACATATTTTTCGAACCAAGGACTTTACCGCTCCGGGGTCATCTACTCGTTCACCGGCAAAGGTATGAAACACTGTGCCGCCGGTATATCTGGTTTGAATTTCATCCTGCAAATCCAACGCCTCAAAAACATCGTCGGTATAATTAACCGGTAGCTGTGTCGAGTTTGTATAAAAAGGTTCCGCATTTTTCGATTTACCATCGCTGGCGCAAATAATATCGGCATATTTTTCTTTATCGATTTTGGCTAAACGATACGAAGTTCCTTCCGCCGGTGTTGATTCCAGATTGTAGTTATTACCTGTTTCCTTTTGAAACTCGAGGAGTTTATTTCTCATGAAATCAAGAACATTTTTTGTAAATGTCTGACCTTCAGGCGATGCAATGTTGTTGCCCAATAAATTCAAGCAAGCTTCGTTCATTCCGACCAGCCCGATGGTAGCGAAATGATTCTTCCAGTATTCGTTAAATCTTTCCTTCACCTGGCGCAAATAATACTTGGTGTAAGGATAAAGATTGCCTTCGGTAAACTTCTCCAGAACTTTTCTTTTTGTTTCCAGACTTTCTTTGGCCAATACCATCAGTTTTTCCAGCCGCTGCAAGAAATCCCTTTTGGATTTAGCCAAATAACCAACGCGCGGCATATTGATCGTAATCACACCTATGGAGCCGGTAAGAGGGTTGGAGCCGAAAAGACCACCACCTCTCATCTCCAATTCCCGATTATCAATCCGTAACCGGCAGCACATGCTGCGGGCATCTTCCGGACTCATATCGGAATTGATAAAATTAGAGAAGTAAGGCACGCCGTATTTTGCCGTCATTTCCCATAAATCCTGCATATTGGGATTATCCCAGTCAAAATCTTTAGTGACGCTATATGTGGGAATGGGAAATGTAAAAACTCTTCCTTTGGCATCGCCTTCCGCCATCACCTGTAAAAATGCCTTATTGAAGAGATCCAATTCCTCCTGGAATTCCTTATAAGTTTCTTTTTGCGGTTCTCCACCGATAAGTACATACTGATCGGCATAATACTTGGGAACGGTGACATCCAGAGTCACATTGGTAAAAGGCGTCTGGAAACCGACGCGGGTCGGCACATTGATATTGAAAATAAATTCTTGCAGCGCCTGTTTGATCTCTTTAATAGTCAAACCGTCGTAACGGATGAAAGGGGCAAGCAAAGTATCAAAATTGGAGAAAGCCTGCGCTCCGGCTGCTTCTCCCTGCAAGGTATAGAAGAAATTAACCACCTGACCTAAAGCACTGCGTAAATGCTTGGCCGGCTTGCTTTCCACCTTTCCGGATACACCCTGGAATCCTTGCAGAAGCAAATCATACAAATCCCAACCCACACAATAAACGGAAAGTAAACTTAAATCATGAATATGGAAATCACCTTCTGTATGCGCCTTACGAATTTCCGGCGAATAAATTTCATTCAACCAGTACACTTTGCTAACTTCTGAAGATATGTAATTATTCAAACCCTGTAACGAATAATCCATATTACTGTTTTCATTTATTTTCCAATCAGCTTTTTTCAAATACTGATCAACCAGATCAACCTCCATCTTATTGACGATATCCCTGAGACGTGAATGCTGATCACGGTATATTATGTAGGATTTAGCTGTTTTCCGATAAGTGGTTTGCAGAAGAACTTCTTCGACAATATCCTGAATTTCCTCGACGGATAAAACTTTTCCATCAAAAAGCTTTTCCGCCAGACTTAAAACCTTGATGGTTAGCTTGCGCGCTTCCTTATGATCAAATTCGCCAGTGGCAGCACCGGCCTTGGCAATAGCATTGGTGATTTTTTCCGCGTTGAATTTTACAAGGCGGCCGTCTCTCTTTCTAATTTTTGTGTTCATATGCCCCCCGGCTTTATTATACAAAATTTATTTTTTGCCCAATAATACACAATATATTGGGGTTTTGATGAACAGTACCACTACATATAGTCATGCGCAAGCAAAATGTTTATTTTCTGAAATATTTTTTAATGATATTCTTGATTTTTGATCAAGGGCAGTTTATTAAACATCAAATATACTTTGTTGAGATAAATCCCTTTGAAAATAAATAAAGCAAAAGCCGCGGAAATAAAAGGATTTTTGGATGAGGATGAAGCAGATCGACTTTTTAGCTTGGCCCTGAGCGCAAGCAATATTGGTCCCTGCCTGGAAATCGGCAGTTATTGCGGTAAATCGGCAATATACCTTGGTACAGCTTGCAAGGAAAACAAATCGATTCTATTTT
>OCZT010001872.1_pt1 | contig 21833 bp, 22 predicted proteins | sample 1539031 | NCBI WGS metagenome assembly OCZT01 (sample SAMEA3539308, study PRJEB22396) | soil metagenome | biome: tundra; feature: field; material: soil | place: USA | collected 2010-05 | depth 0.15 m | reverse complement strand
GCCCCCGCCGCGCCCCCATCCTCCCCGCGCCGCCCCCGCGCCGCCACGGTTACGGCTCCGTCATCCGCAGGGATGACCCACTGTTCACTCCCCTGGATGACCGTAAGTTGGCCATATCGGACGACTGCGCGGCGCCCGTCTGCCCGTAGCTTTCCTCATGACGAGACAGCGGCAAGCGCGGCGTCCTCGAACAAACGAGGAAGCAATTACGTCCAGACTGGTGAAGGAGAAGCCCCAATGCGACTCGTGCGCGACCTCGGCCGCCGCAAGCTCCGCTCGGCCCTGACGATCAGCGGCATCGCCATCGGCATCATGGCTCTGGTGGTCTTTGGCTCGATGGCCAACAAGATGAACGCCCTTATCGGTGGCGGTAGCAAGTACTACGCCGACAAGGTCGTCGTTTCCGTCGGTTCCATGTACTCGGGCGGCATCCAGCCGCTGGCCCTGTCCGACGTGGCCAAGATCCAGTCGGTTGATGGCGTCGCCGCTGCAACGCCGACAGTCGACATGACCCTGTCCGCCGATGGCGGCGGCGCCACGATGGGCACACCGGAAATGATCACCGGCAACATTCCCGGAGGCGACAAGGGTCTTGAGACATTCAAAATCGACCTCGCCCAGGGCCGCGAGCTGACCGCCGACGACGCCAACAGCAAGGTGACGGTGCTAGGTTCCGACCTTGCCCGCCGACTCAACGTCGCGGTGGGCGACACCGTCACTCTCCGCGACGAGAAGTTCACCGTCGTGGGTATCTGGGCGCCGACGCTCACGGCTCCAGACAAGGACGCATATGTCCCGCTGGCGGCCGCTCAGAAACTCCTCGTCCAGAGCCTGCCGCCCCTCATCCAATCCAAAGTCACCGCCTCCGAGATCGTGACCGGCGTCACCGTCTACCCGCAGAAGGGCGTCGATCCCGAGGTCATCAAGACCCGCATCGAGAGCGTGCTCGGCAAGGACTACACGGTCATGAGCGGCAAGGACTTCGATGCCATGCTGGGCACGTTCAGTGCAATCTTCACCATGGTCCTGACCGGCGTCGCCCTGCTTAGCCTCCTGGTCGGTGGCCTGTCGACGATCAACACGATGGCCATGGCAGTCGCCGAGCGCACCCGTGAAATCGGCATCAAGCGAGCCATCGGCGCCTCCCGCTGGCGGATCCGGCGCGAGATCGTGTTGGAGTCCGCGATGATCGGTCTGATAGCCGGGCTGATCGGGCTTGGGATCGGCGGCGCGATGACGATCCTGTTCAATGACCTGGGCCGCGCCTCCGGCAACGTGCTCTTCGAGTTGACGGTCGGCACGGCCACCACCGCGATCCTCTTCTCGACGATCCTTGGCGCCATCGCCGGTTTCGTTCCGGCCTGGCATGCCTCCCGGCTCGACCCGGTGACCGCCCTCCGCTACGAGTAGCAGCAACTACTGAACTACCACGCCGACTGGCCGGCGAGGCCAGATCGAGGCGCCGGGGAGGACCGGAGCGAGCGCGAGCCAAGCAAGCTTGGCTTTGAGGGTGCGTGAGCGAGGACCGGAACCGGCAACGAAGAGATGGCCCGCCCGACAGGCGGCCCCAGAAAGTGAGATCAACCGCAATGGCAATCCTCGAAGGCCGCAACCTCCGCAAGACTTACAGACTCAGCAAGAAGAACACCGTCGAGGCCCTCAAGGGCGTCGAGATCGCAATCGAAAAGGGCGAGATGGTCGCGATCATGGGCCCTTCCGGCTCCGGCAAAAGCACCCTGATGCACATCTTGGGCCTGCTCCACGCTCCGGACCCGGGCTCAGGCGACGGCCTGAGCTTGCACGGCCCGGCCCCGGAACTCAGCCTCGCCGGCGAAAACGTCGCCGCCCTCTCGGACAACGCCCGAACCCAGATCCGAGCCAAGCGAATGGGCTTCGTCTTCCAGGACTTCAACCTGGTCCCGACGCTCACCGCTCTGGAGAACGTCACCCTCGCCTGCACCTACGCCGGTGTCACCGGCAAGGCGGCGAAGGACGCGGGTATCGAGGCCCTGGGTCTCGTCGGCCTGGCCGACCGGGCGGACCACAAGCCGAGCGAGCTTTCGGGCGGCGAGCAGCAGCGCGTCGCAATCGCCCGGGCTCTCGTCAACAAGCCGGAGATCATCCTGGCCGACGAGCCGACCGGCAACCTAGACTCCGAGCGCGCCGCCGAGGTTCTCGCCCTGCTCCGCCAGTTCAACCGCGAGTACGGTCAGACGATCGTTCTCGTCACGCACGACTCCGAAGTCGGGGACGCCTGCGACCGGATCATCAAGATGCGCGACGGACGTATCCGCGATTACGGCCTTCGCGCCGGCACCCCAGTCATGGACGCCGAAGTGGCCGTCGCAACGGCCTGAGCCAACCGAACAGTCACCAGAGAGCAGATCGCCGGTCCGCCCGGTGCAATCCCAGGCGGCTCCGAGTACGCGCAAATGCAACATGCGTTAAGGACGAACGCGAGCCAAGCGAGGAGCACAGGCACCAACGAAGGCATCGGCAGGCTGACGGGCCGGCGTATGGCGGCGGCTGCTCTTCCTCCTCGAGCAGCCGCCGCTTCTTGCCCGGGCGGCCCGCCTCCGCTTTCAGAAACATCTTAGGCCGGACAATTGCGCCCGCACTATCATTCGCAGTCGGAAGGGCGCGGCCACCTGGATCGGGCAGCTGATCGGTGGCGAACAAGTCAAGGGCGGCGCCACCACAGGCAGCGGCTCCTCGGGTAGTGTTCTGTTTTAATGGGGCGTCCCGCTTCCCCCTCGGCTGGACGCCCCACCTTTCTTCCGTGGAGTGAACATGGCTCAGCCGGCAGCAACCCACGTCTGGTTCAACGGCCTCCTCCTTTCCTCCGACGGTCCTCACATCTCCGTCTACGACCGCGGCTTTCAGCTGGGAGACGGCGTCTTCGAGGCCCTGCGGGCGCGGCGCGGAGTGGCGATTGAACTCGCGGGGCATCTCGCCCGCCTACGCTCCAGCCTCGCCGCCCTGGAGATCGAACTCCAATTCTCCGATCAAGAGATCGCGGCCGGCATTGCCGCGCTGCTTTCAACCGAAGGCTGGGACGGCCTCGAACCGGCCGGCGATGCCTCAATCCGGATCACGATCAGTCGCGGCATCGATACTGCGCGCGGCCTGATCCCGTCTGCCGGCGGGTCCGCGTCCGTGGTGATCCAAGCCTGGCCGCACAAACCGCCGGCCGCCCGGGCCATCGAGGCAGGCGAGCGGTTCATAACCAGCGCGATTCGGCGCGACCCCGATTCGCCGGTGGCCGGGATCAAGGCAACCTCACGAGCGGAACTGGTCTATGCCCGGCTTGAGGCGGCACGGGCCGGCGCCGACGACGCCCTCTTCCTCACGGCCGACGGCCGGGTCACCGAGGCGACGGCCTCGAATATCCTGCTGATTCGGGGCGGTGTTTGTGCCACTCCGCGTCTGGGGACGGGGATCCTGGCCGGCACCACGAGAGCCTGGCTTGTTGGGCACGGCGAAGCGGTCGGGCTGCAGATGGTCGAACAGGACCTCACGACGATGGACGTCCTGGACGCCGACGAGGCCGCGATCTGCTCGAGCATCGGCGGCGTGCTGCCGTTTGTGTCCCTAGACGGACGTCCAATCGGAAGCGGAGCTCCCGGCCCGCGCACCATTGCGATGCGCGCCGCGCGAGAGCGATGGATCGATGAGATGTCCCTGGCAGGCTCGCGCGATCGTTCCTAGTCCAGCCTAGCCCGGCCGCGAGCCGCGCGAGATCGCCGATTCTCGTCCGCCTTCATGATGACGCCGGCAGCGAGGGCGAGCGGCGGCTGCGGCGCTGGTTTGAGCGTGGGCACGCAACGAACAGGTGGATCGGTTTGGCCGCCTCCTGCGGGAACAGCTGACGCCGGGTTCACGGTCCATGGAACTCTCGGCTGCTGGATACAGCCAGGCCGGCTGGTAGCGGTAGACGTTCGGCGCGGCCAAGCCCACTGGTAGCGGTAGACGCTCGGTGCGACTAGACTCTCCTGCGTGACAGATAGCCGCGTCTCCACCGAGCCCAGCGACCGCCACCCCAACCTAGGCCTTGCCCCCATCGACAAGAATGGAGGCTTCCCGGCCGCGGCGGACACCATTCGCCGCGACGCGCTAAGGCTCTCCGCCGCGGCCCTCGAATCGGCCGAAGAAGCTGATCCCGAGATCCGCACGCGCTACAACGAAGCGGCCCTGGGCAAGCTCCTCCGCGACGGCGAGCTGCTCGTCGATCGGCTGGCCAACTGCGTCTCCGGCGGCGAAATCCGCTGGCTCACGGAGTACGCCGAATGGATCTCGCCGATCTACCGACGGCGAGGCGTTCCGCTCGACGATCTCGGCCTGATTTGCGCCGGCATCCGGCATGGCATCGAGCCGCTACTCGGCGCGGATGAATTCGCCCTGGCCACCCGCGCACTTGATGCCGCAATCGTCATCTTCGGCAAGAACGCCCGGCTTGGCGGCGACGGCCACAAGCGCAACGCGCTCTTGAAGTGGCTGTACAAGGGCGTTTGACATGACGATCAAGTGGGTGAAGGTCGATTCGCTCGTCATGCGCGGCGAACCGTTCTGCTACAACACCCGCCTCACCGTCCGCCAGCTCTTGGAACTGCGGCGAAACGGCAACGGCGTCGCTCAGTTGCTCCGCGAGCAGCCAGAGCTTCGACCGGTCGGCATCGCCCACGCCTACCGCTACGCCTCGGAGCATCGCGAGCTGTACGCCGGCTTCTTCGATCGAGCCGGCTCGCTCCTTGGCCCGGGCTTCACCGATGACGAGGCCGCGATCCTGCCGGAGGAGATGCGCATACCGGGGATCGTGATTGCGGCGCCGAAATCGACCGGGCGCACCAGGGCCTGACGCACCCGCTGGCCCCGATTCGACTATCCCGAGGAAACTGGTAGGATATCGATCGTTATGAACGATCCGATTGCAACCGACGCCCCGACGGGCGAGGAAACCCCAGCCTTCGACTTCGAGAAGCGGGCCACGGAGCTGGCCATCCTCGATGCCCTCCGTACCGTCGTGGATCCCGAGCTTGGAATGGACGTTGTTGAGCTGGCGCTGATCCGGCAGATCATCATCGGCAGCGAATCGTCCGAGGTCAAGATGGTCCTGACGACACCGTTCTGCCCGTACGCCGGTTCGATGGTCCAGCAGATCAAGGATGCCGCGGAGTCGGTGCTGGAGCATCCGGTCAAGGTGACGTTGCTTGCGGAACGCTGGGATCCGCGCGACGCCGGCCTCACCTGGTGACCGCGCAGAAGCCGGAGCACAAGTCCGCAATCGCCACCCGTCGCGGTGACGACGGGACCACGGGCCTCCTCTTTGGTGGGGAGCGCGTCTTCAAAGATGGAGCTCGAACCGAGGCCTACGGCGCCATCGACGAAGCCATCGCGGCTCTCGGCATGGCCCGAGCTGAAGCTGGCCTCAAGGCCCAGGACGGCACGCTGCCCCGAACCATCGCCGCGCTGCCCGATCTGATCCTGCGCCTCCAACGCGAACTCTTCGTTGTCGGTGCCGAGTTAGCGACTGCGCCGGAAGCCATCGGCCGCCAGAAGCCGGGCGAAACGCGCGTGACCGCCGAGATGGTGGCCGGGCTCGACTCCCTGCTGGCAGAGACGGAAGCGTCCGTCGAGATGCCGCGCGAATTCGTTGTGCCGGGCGAGACCCGGCTCTCGGCCGCGCTTGAGCTGGCCAGAACCATCACCCGGCGGGCCGAGCGTCGTGCGGTCTCGATTCGGCGGGCGGAACCTGTGGCCGACGATCAGCTCGTACCGTATCTCAATCGCCTCGCCGATCTGCTCTGGATCCTCGCTCGCGCCGCAGAGCAGGGCGAGTCTCGAACTGCCACGCCCTCTCGAACTACGCCGGCCCGGACGATCCCAGCCGAGCCGAAGTAAGGCGGTTCAGGGAGCCTAAGCCGGCCGTTCGGGCGCCGGATCGCTCCGGTGGTGCATCATTCGCAGCGTAATGCATGCCTTCCTTGCCACTCGCCTGCGCCTCCTGGCCGGCCTCAGCGCCGCCTTGATGATCGTCGCCACCGCTTGCGGCAGCCCCGCGCCGACGCCCCAACCTTCCGCCACGCCCACCGCCGTCCCGTCCCAGACGGCAACGCCACAGCCCAGCATCGCTCCGGCATCCATCGTGCCTGTGCCGACTTCGGCGCTGGTGGCTCCCTCGGCGCCTACCGCTCAACTGGACGACGTCAAGGCCAAGGCTCTGCAGGCCGCGCTCGACAGCCTCCGGTCGACCGGCCTCTACCCCGGCGCATCGGCCGCGGTCATCTTCCCGGACGGGACCCTCTGGAAGGGCGTATCCGGAGTGGCCGTGATCAAGCCCGCCACTCCCCTGACGTCAGACACGCTCTTCTCCGTGGGGAGCATCAGCAAGACGTTCATCGCGGCCCTGATCGGCCAACTCGCGCAGCGCGGCACCATCGGCCTGGACGACCCTCTATCCCGGTACGAACCGGACTTCCCCAACGCCGCGAACATCAGCCTCCGGATGCTGCTGAACCACACCAGCGGCATCATGGACCTCTTCTCCGCAGGCAGTTTGGGTGACGCGCTCCTGGCCAAACCGGCCGCCACCTGGACCGCCGAACAGGTCTTAGCAAGGGTCGGTAAGCTCACGTACTTCGCGCCGGGCAAGGGCTGGCGCTACTCGAACACGAATTTCGTGCTTCTCGGCCTCGTCATCGAGAAGGCCACCGGCCAGACCGTGGCCTCGCTCGTGCGGTCGGCTTTCCTGACGCCGCTGGGCATGAGCAACACTTACCTGCAGATCGAAGAGAAGGCCCAAGGCCCGATGGCTCACGGCTACATGCCGCCGGCCGCCTCGCCCCGCGACAACTCGGCCGGAGACATGCTTCCCTTCACCGCTGAGACAACCGCAGTCGGGTTCGCCGGCGGCTACGCGTCCACCGCCTCAGACCTCGCAACGTGGGCCAACGCCCTCTACGGCGGCGCCGTGCTGGACCAGGCCACGCTCTCCGCCATGGCCGATACCTCGCCATCGCTGCCATACAAGCCCAAGGTCCCCTACGGCATGGGCTTCGAACAGACCACCCTCGCCGGCCAGGTCGCCTGGGGTCATCGCGGCCTCCTCGATGGCTTCTGGTCGGCAATGTTCTACCTTCCCGTCTATGGCGTGACGGTCGTACTCCTGATCAACGCCAACTGGTTGACCTCGGACGCCATGATCGCGGCAACGGCTGCCCTGGCGAAGATCGCGATCTCGTAGGGAGGGACCGCAGGTTGGGGCGGGGTTGGGGCGGGGTCGGAGCGGGGTCGGGGCGGCCGAACCAGTCACAGAGGCCGAAGCCCCGAGCCGAGCCCGCATTCCGAGCCCACTGGCGTGCTATCCGCAGGATCTCGCGTATGTACGCGCCACGCGTACAGCTTCTCGGGAATTCGACGCCCTACCCGGGCCTTCTAGGTTCTGCGACTCGGATTCGCATCATGGGAATAGCGAATCGGACTCCCAGCACCGAAGACGCGGTATTCGGGAGGCGGTTGCCTGCCTCGACCCGGCGATCTGGGTGCCAGTCGCCCTCCGATGACCCGGCGAATGGGCCCGCCGAAGAATCTTGTTCGCACCAGGCGAACATACGCGAGATTAGTTCCACGAGGCTGAGGGGCCGCCGCCACTGGCCGCCAGCGGCGGGACCGACGGCCTCGTATGTTCCCGGCGGGCGAGCCCCACTCCTCCCCGAATCAAGGACCCGGCGATTGCTCGCCGGGTCCTTAGCGTTCTCGCGTAGGCCTTGCGGCCCGGTGTTATGCGCGGCGAGACGTGAAGCAATCGCTGCAGTAAACCGGCTTGGCGCCGCTCGGGCGGAAAGGAACCTGGGCCTCACGGCCACAGCTCGAGCAAGTTGCCGAGAACATCTCGCGGGGGCCGGAAGAGTAGCCGCCCCGGCTGCCGCCGCCACCGCCGTGGGAGGCGCCGCCGCCGAAGTCACCGCGCTGGGTCTTACGAGCTGCGCGGCACGAGGGGCAGCGTCGCGGTTCGCTGAACTGGCGGTCCGCGTAGAACTGCTGCTCACTCGCACTGAAGACGAATTCCTGGTTGCAGTCCTGGCAAACCAGGGTCTTATCCGATGCGTACAAAGAACGCTCCTTGCTCGCGCGGCCTAAGCGACACGTCTGTCTCGCCGAGAACCGTTGAGAGGAGCGATCGTATGAGCCGCTAGTTCCGGGGCCTATTGGCCCGTCCGGCGGAGAGTACCACTTCTTTATGCGGTTTTGTCCACTGTATTCTTGCTGAACAATTGGTACTTCCGGCTAGTACTCACATCGCCGAAACGCCGCCGCCGGCGGCCTTGGCGCGATACATCGCCTGGTCGGCGCGGCGGATCAAAGCCCGCCCATCGCCGCTCGCGTGACGCTGCCAGCCCACACCAACACTGACTCCAACAGTGAGCCGGAACGCATCTCTGTCGGCGAGCGAGGCCAGCACGCGCTCGGCCACCATCTGGGCTTCATTCTCACTGATGTTCGGCATAACAACGGCAAACTCATCGCCGCCCATGCGAGCGATGTCGTCCGTGTCGCGGACAACTTCGCGCAACCGATCGGCAACTGCAATGAGCATCTCGTCGCCGACCTCGTGGCCGAATATATCGTTGACCTCTTTGAAATGATCGAGGTCGATCCATAGAACGCCCACTCCGCGTTCACTGATACGCAGAGCCTGGTCGATGCGGTCCTGGAACATGGTCCGGTTGGCCAGGCCCGTCAGCGGGTCGTGCAGGGCGCGGTGCGCGAGTTCGGTCTGCAGGCGCTCCTGCTCGCGCAGGAGGGCCTGCAACTCCTGATTGGCGGCCGCGATCTCCACGTTGGCCGACTCGAGTTCGGCGTTGGCCCGCTCGAACTCGTGGGTGCGCTGCTCGACGCGCGCTTCCAGTTGCTCGGCGAACTCGCGCAGCCGATCCTCGTCCTGCTGCCGCTCGGCGATCTTCCAGACCACATCCATGACCTGGGTCAGCTGTTTCACGTCCGTTTCGGTATATGGCTCAGGCTTGTTGGCAACGCCGACGACGGCCACGATCTGATCTCGGCTGAAGACCGGGATCGTCATGAAGCGAGCGACGGGTGCCGCTCCGTCGGCTCCGCCGGCGCCGGCAACCGCCCCGAGATCGTTGACGACGATGGGTTTGCGCTGGCTTTCGACTTCGTCCCATATGCCGGATCGGGCCAACTCGTATGTCCATTGCGGATCGCTTATCTGGCTGGCTTCGGTCGCCTCGAGTGACCACGAATGCAGCGTGAACACGCCCGACGTTTCGTCGTAGGCATATATGTAGCCGAAGACGCTGTCACTCAGCGCCACCACCTCGGCCAAAGTCACATTGAGCAGTTCCGGAACGCTGGCGCACTCAACCTCGGAGATTCGCAGAAGAGAGCGCAGGCGGCGCTCCTCGGAGAACTGGGCATTTTCGGCGCGCTGGCGCGCGATCACGTCGCGCATGATGAGCTGCCGCTCGCCGTCGCCGAGCGAGGCTTCGCTCACGTCGATCGGGATGGCCGTGCCGTTGCGGCGGTAAAGCATCCGCTCGAAGCGAACAGAAGTCCCCGGCGGCTGGGCCAGGCTGCGCCCCGCTACTTCTCGATCGCCCGGAATGTAGGTGTCCAGCAGGTCAACACCGAGGATCTCGGTCGCCGGATAACCGAGCATCTCGCAGGCTCGAGAGTTGGCGAGCGTTATTCGGCCGGCCACGTCCACGACCACGATTCCGTCTGCGGCCTGCTCGACGAGTGACCGGAAATGGCGCTCGCTGTCGGCGAGGGCCACGAGGACCGGGTCCAGGTGGAGCAAGCCGGACGCGACCGGCTGGTTGGACGGATCGGCCAGGACGCGCGCCAGACGCGGTCCGCTTCCGGTGTCGGAGCGACGGCGGCGCGGCTGATCGAAGACGTGGCGCTGCTGGACGCCGGGCGATCGAGGCGTTGAGACATCGGGCGGAGCGGGCAGGATGGGCGACTCGGGCGCGACCGTCGATTCGGGAGCTGTTGGCGCGCCATCGGCGGAATGCGAGTCGGTCAGATCGGGCGGGGCGGCCGGCGGCGCATACAAATACACCGGCTGCCTGGCCTGGCTGTCGGCGTCGGGTGCTAACACGTCGGCGGTCCGGCCGGCACCACCCAGAGTGCGGGTGCGCCGGCATGCTGAGGCATAGTCGTTGGGCCCATCCTGTTGCGACTGGCTGATATAGTCTTCGGGCCCGCAAGCGTTGAACTTAATGCCTCCGGCTCATTCAGTGGGACTAGAGCGGCGTGCCATCGTCGAGGAACGCGATGGCCCTTGTCCGCCAGCTCGAAGAAACCCGGCTCCGAATAGGTCGGCCTACCCCGGCTGAGCCTATGTCAAGGGCGGGTTACGTTCATACGATGGCGACACGCAGCATCTGCGCCGCTGCGTCAACTACCCTCGTCAGATAGGGCGGCTAGCAGGTCCCTGAGCGCGGCGTCCATCGCCTCCAGTTGCCTTGCGTCCATGCCCGAAAGTCGGTCGCAGAGCCAGGCCCGGGTGCCGTCATCGCATTCCTCCAGGGCCGCGGCGCCTGGGTCGGTGAGACGCAGCTCAACCTGGCGGCGCTCGTTGGGGTTCTGGGCTCGCGTCACTAGGTCGGCCCTGACGAGGCGCTCCACCATTTGCGAGGTCGCGGGCACGGTAGTGCCCAGGTGGTCCGCCACCGGAGAGAGGCTGGTGCCGGGATTTCGCCGCACGTAGCGCAAGAGGCGGAACTGCGGTACGGACATGCCCGCCGCCCGGCCGGATCTCATCTGCTCGCGAATGGCGCGCATGGACCTGGGAATGGTCTCCAGGATGGCGGCGGCGACCTGATCGGGCGTGGTGTCGGGCGTGGTGTCAGGCACGAGCCGTATGGTACATTAGTTAACATAGCTAACTAATACCGAAGTCTCCGAGGGGTCGATGCCTCCAGCCATCGAAACACACGAACTCACCCGCCGCTTCGACACGCTCACGGCCGTCGACGCCCTGAGCCTGGACGTGGAACCGGGCGAGGTCTTCGGCCTGCTCGGCCCGAACGGCGCGGGCAAGACCACAACCATCAAGATGCTCATCACGCTCCTGCCGTCCACGAGCGGAAGTGCCAGCGTGGCCGGCCACGACGTCCGCCACGACCCGCGGCTGGTGCGGCGCTCCATCGGCTATGTCCCCCAGCTGCTGTCGTCGGACGGGGCGCTGACCGCGCGTGAGAACCTCATGACCAGCGCCCGGCTGTACCACCTGCCGGCGGCGGATCGGAAGCCGCGCATCGAGGAAGCATTGGAATTCATGGCCCTGGACTCCGCCGCAGATCGTCTTGTCCGGACATTCTCCGGCGGCATGATCCGGCGCCTCGAGATTGCCCAGGCGATGCTCCATCGCCCCGAAGTGCTGTTCCTGGACGAACCCACCGTCGGTCTGGATCCCACGGCCAGGAAGGCTGTCTGGGGCCACATCCGGGGCCTTCGTGAGGCCGCCGGCACCACGATCCTTCTGACCACTCACTACATGGACGAGGCGGCCGAACTGTGCGGCCGTGTCGGGTTCATGCACCTCGGCAAGCTCGTGGCCCTCGGAACGCCGGCCGAACTGTCCGCCCAGGCAGGCTCGGGCAAGAGCCTCGATGACGCCTTCACCCATTTCACCGGCTCGGGATTGAGCGAGGCCGGCGAGCAAGGAGGTCAGTACCGTGACGTCGCCCGAACGCGCCGAACGGCCCGCCGCCTGGGCTGAGCCGATCGCCCCGGTGCGCTTCGTCCTGGACGCCTGGACGATAACCGAAGGCGAGCTCCGCAAGCTCCGCCACGACCCCACGGAACTGCTGACACGTGCGGTCCAGCCGCTGCTGTGGCTCCTGGTCTTTGGACAGGTCATGGCTCAAACAAGAGCAATCCCCACCGGCAACCTCCCCTACGTGGACTTCCTGGCGCCGGGAATCCTGGCCCAGAGCGCCCTTTTCTCGGCCATCTTCTTCGGCATCGCCGTCATCTGGGAACGGGACTTGGGCGTCCTGCACAAGTACCTGGTGAGTCCGGCCTCCCGAAGCGCCCTGGTCACCGGCAAGGCGCTGGCCGGCGGACTGAGGTCGCTCGTACAGGCCGCGGTCGTGTATGCCGCTGCACTAGCCATCGGCGTCCATCTGCGACTGGACCCGCTGGCCCTGCTCGGCGTGGCCGCGGTGATCGTCATGGGCTCGGCGGCCTTCGCCACGTTCTCGCTGGTGATTGCATGCCTGGTTCGCACCCGCGAACGATTCATGGGCATCGGCCAGATCCTGACGATGCCGCTCTTCTTTGCCAGCAGCGCGGTATACCCGATCTCGATCATGCCGGACTGGCTGAAGGTCGTCGCGCATGTCAATCCGCTGACCTACCAGGTGGATGCCCTGCGCGAGTTGATGCTCAGCAACTCGGACTTGAGCCTGTCGTCTGTTGCGGTGGACTTCGGCGTCCTAACATTCACCACGATTCTGCTGATCATCATCGCCGCCCGCCTCTATCCACGGCTGGCGCAGTAGGGCGACCGCCGGAAACCTAGCGGTATCTTGCCTTGGGGCGCGTCAGCTCTCGGTCCGCATCGGAAATCGTTCTGAGGACCTGGGCCTTCTGGGCATCCACCCGGTCCAGCGCGGCATACACCTCGCTCCAAGCTTCGCGCAGCATGGCCACGCGACCTTCCGGCCCGGAGACGCCGGCCTCCAGTGCGGCGGCGTGGTCGCTCATGGTGCTGGCAGCCTGTCGCGCGGCCTCCAGGCGCCCGAGCGCGATCCGCTGGCTGGCGGCCGCACCGGCAACCATGACCGCGGTTCGCAGAGCGGCCGTCGTAGTGCTGATCGCAGAAGCGATGGCTCGGATCACCTCCGCATTGTTGTCCTCCACGATGCGGAGAGCGGCGTAGCCCTGCATCACGATCGCGAGCTGAGTCAGGATGTCCTGGTGGCGCCGCCTCACCACGGGCAGCACATCCAGGCGAAGCGAGTTGGCGCGTTCCGGCGAGTCGGGCGCCATAGCCTCTATCCGGGCCGCCAGATCCTCGTCCAAGCGGCCGGCCAGGAAGGCGTACTGGCGGAGCGTCTCCATCTCCGTCGCCAACGAGGCCTGCTCCGTAAGGATCGCGGCATTGTCTTGCTCCAGGGCGAGCCGGCCTTCTGTCAGCGAACTCAGCAACCCGTCCAACTTGGGCTTTGATTTCGCGAAGCGATCGAAGTAGCGATCTAGCTCCGCCAGCTCATCGCGATTGGAGCGCTTCCCACCGGCCTTGATCGTGGCCGGGTCAAGATCCGCGGCAGCCTTGCGCAGATCCGACAGCTGGCGGGCGAGCGGCGCCTTCGCGGCGAGCAGGCCACGCATCGCCTGGAAGCGGCGGTCCAGCAGCCGACCGCTCATGGCGGAGGTGGCGGTGAAATCCCGGGCTCCGAGCTGCCCGATTGCGGCCACGGACCGTCCGAATTCGGGGCCGCCGGGCGCCAGAGACGTTATGGAGTCCAGATACTGGGCGACGAGCGCTTCAATCCTCTCAACGGCGCGCGGGTCGATGGCCGACACCCCCGCTGCCGCATCCGAGGCATCGGAAAAGGAACCCGGCGAAGCCTGAGGCTCCGCCGGGTTCTTGGAGTTGCGCAATGGACTCACAGAGCCAACGGGGCGTCTACCCCTGAGGCGCGTCGGGCGCCACGGGAGCGTCCGCCGGCTTGACGACCGGCTTGGGGGCCGGAGCGGGAGCCTTCGGCGCGGCGGGCTTGGCAGCCGGAGCGCTTTCATTCCCATCGGGGTTGAGAAGCATCGGAGTGATCGTCTTGCGGGCGATTGCCGCCAGGGCACCGGCCTGCTGGATCACTTCCCCGAGGGCGCTCGTGACACCCTGGGCACCGTTGAGGACCGTGAACTGGCCGATGTGACCAAACGGCTCAGCCGCGGCGCGGATGATGTCCGGCATCGACGCTGCGATCTGCTGGGCGATGACGGCTTCCTGGTTCTGGCCGAGGGCTGCAGCTCGGCTTTCAATACCCGCTGCCTCTGCCATTGCCTTGGCCTTGATCGCGTCCGCCTCGGCGAGACCGCGAGCCTTGATGGCATCGCCGTCGGCCTGGCCGTTGACGCGCGTAGCGTTGGCTTGAGCCTCTGCCTGGACCTTGACTGCTGCGGCCTGGGCCTCGGCAGCCAGACGAACTTCCTGTGCTGCCGCTTCCGCCTGGCGGATACGAACGTCGCGACCGGCCGCGGCGAGAGTGGTCTGGCGATACGCCTCGGCGTCGGCCGGCTTGCGCACATCTACCTGGAGCTGCATCTCCTTCTGCTGAGCCTGCAGCTCGGCGACGCGTGTTTCCTGCTCAACGACGGCCTGGCGAGCCTGGGCCTCGGCCAGAGGACCCTGCTGGCTGGCCATGCGCTGGGCCTTGTCGATTTCCGCCTGGAAACCGGCCTTCTTGATCTCCGTGCCCCGGATGGACTCGGCGATCTGGCCCTGGGCCGTCTGCTCCTGGGCAACGGCGGTCTGGTCTGCCTGGGCGCGCGCGATGCGGGCGTCCTGCTCGACCGCCGCCTGATGCGGGACGGCCAGATTCTCGATGTAGTTGGAGGGACTGGTGATGGACTGGATCTGGAACGAGTCGATGACCAGACCGAAGGACTCCATCTCCGAAGTACAACGATCCCGGACCTGCTGGGCGAACTTGTCCTGGTCGCTGATCATTTCCTCGACGGTCATCGAGCCGGCGATGGCGCGAAGGTGGCCGACGAAGACGTTCTGCACCTTGGACTCGAGCTCGGCGGCCGGGCGGTCCAGGAAGCGGCGGGCGGCATTGGCGATGGAGCGATAGTCGTCACCGACCTTGTAGACGATGACGCCGCGCAGATCCAGGCGGATCTTCTGCTGGCTGACGCAGGGGACAGTGACCTCGCTCTCGTGGGCCATTAGCGAGAGCGCGCGGACCTTGGACAGGCCGGGCATCACGATGGCGCCGCCGCCGGTGATGATCTTGAACCGCATGCTCTCGCCTGCAACCTGGCCGGCCGAGTGGCCGCGCGACACGCCCGAAATGATGAGGGCCTCGTCCGGCTCGGCGATGCGCCACGCCATCTTGAACAGCATCAGGACGATTACGAGGAAGAGGATTACGCCGCCGGCAACGATAGCGGCGGTTATCTCGAAGGACGTCATCGCGGAAGCCTCACAGTATCGGTCGGCGCTACCTCAACGGTTCTTCCCCCCAAGCTGCCGACCACTAGCACCTGGGTATGCTTCCTGATAGTTGCCTCGGGATCCGCAGCGGACGCCATGAACCTCTCCGTCCCCTGCCGGACCTCGATCAGCACCTCACCCAGGTGCCCCGGGGTGATGTCCGCCGTGACTCGTCCCATCTTTCCGATGACGTCGTAAGACACTCTTGTTTCTCCGAACGTACCTTGAAATGCCTGCCCATGGTAATGCTTCCCCGGCCCCGGGTCGGGGGTTGTTTGCCGCCTTGGGCGGGCCGTCTGGCGTTCTCACCAAGCGTAAGACCACGGCCGCGTGCCGGAGGTTCGGTTCGGACGGCTCTATCTCTCCAGAATGCCAACGGCCCGCCCCGGGGATCGGGCGGGCCGTTGAATTGGTGCGAGAGAAAGTCACTTCCAGTAGCCGGTCACATCCAACGAATACGGCGCGCGGCCGTCTTGTGACAGAAGAAGTGGCGAGTCGAGCACCCGGCGCGACCGAAAACGATGGGAAGAAAGGGCGATTGGCGAGATTGTCGCGAAAGACGATGCCGCGGTGCATGCTCTGTTGGCTCGACCTTAGCTCGACGCCCTGGTGGGGGCGCGCGATGGGCCGGTTGCCCGCCTGCCTGCTCATCTTCACCGGGAGCGATGCTAACTACCGCCTCGGGCCGCATAGTCCCTCGGGCCGAGCATCGCCGAGGTGAGTTGAGCGTGGAATTGGGTTGGCTGGCGCCCTCGGCAAGCGGTTTGCTCGATTTCCCGTACTTAGGATCACCGGGGCTGAAGTTGAGCAGAGTGCAACGCACTCTTGAGGGGCCGCGAGGCCTGCCAGTTCTGTTCGCCCGGTCTCGGTCACGCCCGGAGCACTGGGCAGGAAACGCGTCCGACGAGGGTCCGAAAGAGGCGGCGCAGGCCTTTTGCGGTCCTGCCTGTCGGGCGGAACAAGTCATCGGCCGCTCCGTTGACGCTCGCGACCGAGTTGCTATACTCATTTCCGACGCATTTGGTCGGAATTAGGTAGGAGTTCCAAACTGGCCACCAGGACGTACCACAGCACTGGCGCCGTCTCCTTCTCCACGAAGGGCGAGTACGGCGTGCGTCTGATGGCGCAGCTGGCCCGGCGGTACGGCACCGGCCCCGCCAGCCTCACAGACATCGCAGAGGAAGAAGACCTCCCGAGAGCGTATCTGGAGCAACTGGTCATCAGCCTTCGTGACGCTGATCTCGTGCAGAGCACGCGCGGCGCGCACGGCGGATACGAACTCACGCGCGCGCCCGAACTAATGGTCATGGGCGAGGTCCTGCGAGCTCTCGAAGGCCCCATCGCCCCGATGATCTGCGCGACAGACGACCCAAACCACATGGTCTGCTCGCGGAGCGGCCACTGCACCGTCAACTTTCTGTGGCTGAGAGTCCGCGACGCCATCGCCGGCGCGCTGGATTCGATGACCCTGGCGGACCTCGTTCCCTCCATTGCCAGGATCAACCAGGCAGCAGCACCGCTGCCGATAACTGCCAACCCCATTCCCCTCGCCGACTAGGCGGGCCGTCGGCCACCGTCAAGCGACCCAAGGAGCAACAGAGTCACCGTGAGCGACCAAGACCTCGTCATCCGAGACCTTCATGTGGCCCCGGCCGCCAAACCCGATCACGAGATCCTCAAGGGGATCGACCTGACCGTTCGCAAGGGCGAGGTCCACGCCATCATGGGCCCGAACGGCTCCGGCAAAACGACGCTGGCATACGCCCTGATGGGCCACCCGGCGTACGTCGTCAAATCGGGCGAGGTTCTCTGGCAGGGCCACGATCTGCTAAAGCTGTCCGCCGACAAGCGGGCCCGGCTGGGCATGTTCCTGGCGTTCCAGTACCCGATGGCCATCCCGGGGCTGTCCGTGGCGAGCCTCCTGCGGTCGGCGATCAACGCCCGCCGCTCCGGCCTCACGCCTGATCCCACGATCGACCCGACGGACGCGTTTCGCGGCGGCATCCCGATGGGCGAGTTCCGCAAGCTCGTCAAGGAGAAGATGGCCCTTCTCAAGATGGACGAGTCGATCGCCTCGCGATACGTGAACGAAGGCTTCTCCGGCGGCGAGAAGAAGCGCCTTGAGATGCTCCAGATGGCAGTTCTCCAGCCCGAGATGGCGATCCTCGATGAGACCGACTCCGGCCTGGACATCGACGCCCTGCGGATCGTGGCCGAGGGCGTGAATGCCATGCTCAACCCGAACATGGGTGTCCTGGTCATCACTCACTACCAGCGCCTGCTGGACTACATCAAGCCGGACGTGGTTCATGTCCTGGCAGCCGGCCGGATCATCCTGAGCGGTGGCAAGGACCTGGCTCTACGCCTCGAAGACGAGGGCTACGCCCCGATCCTGGCCGCGGCCGGACTCGAGGGCGTCACAGACGAGGCTCCTGCGGGCGAGGCTCCTGCGGCCGAAGCACCCGAAGTGGCCGAAGCACCCGAGGTGGCCGAGCCGGTAGTGGAGGCGGCCCGCTAGGCGGGCAGACATGCCGGACACCGCCGCCTCCTCCACGCGGATCGATCCGCGCGTCCTGCGCGCCGATTTCCCAATCCTCTCGACAACCAATCGCTTCGGAAAGCCGCTGGTCTATCTGGACAGCGCCGCCACCAGCCTCAAGCCCCAGGCCGTCATCGACGCCGTGGACGACTACAACGCCGTGTACTCATCGAACATCCACCGCGGCATCTACGAAATCGCCGAGAAGGCAACCGGCGCTTACGAAGGGGCACGCGAATCCGTCGCCCGGCTGATCCACGCCCCGGAGGCGGCCGAGGTCGTCTTCGTCCGCAACGCCACCGAGGCGATCAACCTGGTCGCATATTCGTGGGGCCGGCGCAACATCGGCCGGGGCGACACCATCGTCCTGACGGAGATGGAGCATCACGCCAATCTCGTGCCGTGGCAGATCCTCGTCCAGGAGAAGGACGGCGATCTGGAGTTCATTCCGATCACGGACGACGGCGAGCTCCAACTCGACGTCTTTCAGGCGCTGCTCCACCTGCGCCCCAAGCTCGTGGCCTTCACCCACGTTTCGAACATGCTGGGCACGATCAACCCCGTCCGCGAACTGACCGAGATGGCCCACAAGGCCGGCGCACTCGTCCTCATCGACGGCGCGCAAGCGGTGCCGCACCTGCCGGTCGACGTCCAGGAGATCGGGGCGGACTTCTACGTCTTCTCCGGCCACAAGATGCTTGGTCCCACCGGCTCCGGTGCCCTCTGGGCGCGCCGTGAATTGCTCGAGGCCATGCCGCCCTTCCTCACCGGCGGCGACATGATCCGTGAGGTCCATCTCCGCCGCTCGGACTTCAACGACATCCCATACAAATTCGAAGCCGGCACGCCGGACATTGCGGCAGCGATCGGGCTGGGGGCGGCCGCCGAGTACCTGATGGCGCTGGGTATGGATAACGTCCGGGCCCACGAGCAGGAACTCACCCGCTACGCCATGACCACGCTCTTGCGCGAAGTTCCCGGCATCCAGATCTACGGGCCGGACGCGGAGTCGCGTGGCGGGGTCGTGGCGTTCAACCTGCCGGGCATCCATCCTCACGATGTGGCCCAGATCCTGGATCGCTCGGGGATATGCGTCCGCGCCGGGCATCACTGCACCATGCCACTCCACGAGCGCTTCGATCTGGCGGCCACCGCCCGAGCAAGCTTCAACGTCTACACCGTGCCCGAGGAGGTCGACGCGCTGGTAGCTGGACTGCGCGAAGTCGCGCGCATTTTCGAACGTGAACCCGGCAGGCCGAGCTAGGCGGTATCCTCGACAGCCATGGACGATCTCTACCGCGACTACATCCTGGAACACTACCGGCGGCCGCACAACTTCGGCGTGCTGGAAACCCCGACCGCCAGCTACGAGGGCGCCAACCCGCTCTGCGGCGACCGCATCACGATGATGCTGGGTATAAAGGACGGTGTCGTCAGCGAAGTGGCCTTCACCGGCCGCGGCTGCGCCATCAGCCAGGCCAGCGCCTCGCTGCTCACGGACGAAATCAAGGGCAAGACCGTCGCCGATGTCGAGAAGCTGACTCCGGACGATCTGCTGGACCTGATCGGCATCGAGATCAGCCCCGCTCGCCTCAAGTGCGCCCTGCTGTCGCTGGACACCGTGGCCCACGCCCTGGCCGACGAAGCCTCGAAGGCGGGCTAGGCGTGACCCCGGCAAAGGCGCATTCGGCCGGCCGAATTGGGGCCATCGAGACGCTGTCCGCATGGGCCCCGGCGAAGTACCCTTCGATTTGATGTTGACCCGGGCATTGGCTTGGGATGGACGTTCTGTCAGTCGGAGAGACACTGGTGTGGCCTGAGTTGATCGCAGGGAGTCGATGAGCCTCTTCGGCTCGCTCAGCGCGGCCCGCGCGGCGCGGATGTGGCGCGAGGTCGCGGACCGCGTGTACTACCGCCGTTTCGTCGACTTCAACGTCACCGTAGGCCTGATTGTGGGCGACGACTCTGCGCTGGTCGTCGACACTCGGGCGTCAGAGCGGCAAGGCCGCGAGTTGATCGCCGAGATCCGCTGGATCACCCAGAACCGGCTGATCCTGGCCAACACGCATCACCACTACGACCACGCCTTCGGCAACTACGCGTTCCTGCCCGGAGAGATGTGGGGCCATGAGCAGTGCGCCGCCCGCTTGCGAGCCGACAGCCGGATCACCCAACTCGCTCTGGCCGCGGCGATGCCGGAAGTCGCCCACGAATACACCGAGACCCATGTCACGCCCCCGACCAAGACATTCCGCCAAAGCGTTTCGCTGGACCTGGGCGGCCGAAATGTCGACCTGACCCACTTTGGGCGAGGGCACACAGACAACGACATCGTTGCTGTGGTCCCGGATGTCCACGTGGTCTTCGCCGGCGACCTGATCGAGCAGGGCGGCCCGCCATCCTTTGAGGATTCCTATCCGATGGATTGGCCCGGGACGCTGGGGAGGTTGCTTGACGTGGCACTTGGCCCGGTTGTGCCCGGGCACGGTGAAATCGTCACCAAGTCGTTCATGGAAGGGCAACTCGCCGATCTCGCCGCCCTGGCCCAGCTGGCGCGACGCGTCCGGTTCGACGGCGGTTCGGCCAACGATGCTCTGCAGCTCTCCCCGTTCCCGGCCACTGTGGCGCGAACGGCACTGACCCGGGCTTTTGCCCAGCTCGCCGGGGAGTTGTAAGGCGGGCTAAATGGTGGCGCCGGCTCAGGCCGCAGCCTCAGGCCCCGACCAGGCTCGCCGCTTCGCGAGCAACCACCAGATCCTCGCGGGCGACGATCCGCAGAACCGACGGACCGCCGGTAGCCGGGCCCATCGCCGGCAGGATGGCGTCCTCGCTCGCGGCCGAGTCGATAATCGGGGCCACGCCGATCGGGGCCACGCCGATCGAGGCCACGCCGATCGGGGCCACGCCAATCGGGGCCACGCCAATGGACCCGAGCCTGTCGACGATCCTGGCTCGAACCGACCCCGCGTTCTCGCCGATGCCGCCCGTGAAAACGAGTGCGTCCAGCCTGGGCAACGCCGTGGCTGCGGCCGCGATGCATTCCGCGGCCCGGCGCACGAAGAGTCGGAGGGCGAGAGTGGCCGGGCCGTCGCCCGTGGCTTCCAACCGCAAGAGCTCGCGCACATCCGAAGTCTGGCCGGAGACGCCGAGCAGGCCCGACTGGTGATCCAGCTCCTCGGCCAGCTCGGCCGGATCGAGGCGGCTGGTGCGCAGTAGATAGAGCATCACCCCGGGATCGATAGAGCCGGCGCGTGTGCCCATCATCAGACCCTCGAGCGGGGTCATGCCCATCGACGTGGCCACGGAACGCCCGCCCTCAACGGCAGTGACGGAGCAGCCGCTACCTAAGTGCGCAACGACCGTGTGCAAGTCCGCGACCGGGCGTGCGAGGAGTGCCGCGGCGCGCTCGGCCGACCACGCCACGGACATGCCGTGGAAGCCGTAGCGGCGGACGCCCCACTCGCTGAACCATTTATCCGGGACAGGGTAGCGGTAGGCCTCTTCCGGCAGGGTGGCATGGAAGGCAGTGTCGAAGACGGCCACGTGCGGGAGGTTCGGAAGCGCGGCGAGGCCGGCGGTCATCGTGGCCGCGGCGACTCCGTTGTGGAGCGGTGCGAGGTCTCGCAGGCCGGTGACCTGGGCGATCACGTTCGGCGTGACTCGCACCGGTTGGCGGAAAATGGCGCCGCCGTGAACCACTCGGTAACCCACTGCGCTCAGCGACGCCGCCGATATGCCCGCGGCCTCGTACTTGGCGACGAGCGCCCGGATGTCATCCGCGGGATCGTGGCCGGCCGTGGCGTCCACTCCCCAATCGACACCGAACTGGGCGAGCGGCGCCAGGGCCGCCTCTTCAGTGGCCGGCACGCGGCCGTCCGGACCGACCGCCGGGATCGTGGCCGTTTCTATGACGCTCGACTTGAGCGAGCTGGAGCCGGGGTTGAGGACGAGTACGCGCATGAGTGAAGGCTAGCGGGTTCGGCGGAGTGGAGTGGCGGAGTGGAGTGGCGGGGCGGAGTGGCGGGGCGGCGGGGGAGTGGCAACCAGTCCCGCCCTGCCCGTCCGGGCCGGAGCGGCGGGGCGACCAGTCCCAGCCCAGCC
>OCZT010001871.1_pt1 | contig 21834 bp, 21 predicted proteins | sample 1539031 | NCBI WGS metagenome assembly OCZT01 (sample SAMEA3539308, study PRJEB22396) | soil metagenome | biome: tundra; feature: field; material: soil | place: USA | collected 2010-05 | depth 0.15 m | reverse complement strand
AAAAACCTAGTGGACGACACGCGGCGAGGCTACGCCGGGATGGGATAACCGCGCGTCTTTCCTGCAGTTTTAATTTTTTGGCCACACGGGGTAAAATTCCCTGTTCCTGTGCCAGAATTCCCTGTTGCGCCGAAGCAATTCCCTGTTCTGTCGTGCAGGGAATTTTTCTGGAAGCCTTTGAATTTGCTCGCCTGTCAGTTTGGGGCCCGGGGACGGTCAGTCATTGGCGTTCGAGTTCCTGCATGACCTCCATGGCGATTCGATGCGCCTCGATCGAGGCCGGAATGCCGGCATACAAGGTGAGCAATAGGAAAACCTCGCGAATCTCATCGATGGCGACCCCGTTTTTGATTGCCCCCTTGATGTGGACGCGGAGTTCGGGGTGTCGCCCCATGGCCGCCAGCATGGCGACCACGGTGAGACTTTTCATTGCCATCGGCAGCGCCGGCCGGCTCCATATATCTCCGTATGCATGGGCATTGATGATGTCTTGCAGGGGTTCGCCGAATTTTCCGAATGCATTCATTCGTTTTTCGACCATGTCTTTGCCATACATCGCCTGCCGCAGCTTCAGTCCTCGGTCATACAGCTCCCGAAAGTTCATTATTCCTCTCCCATAAGGTTGATCGAGCCGCGCGTATGGCTCGACGTCAAATCTCGATCGCGCAGTCTACATCTTGGTTGCTCAATCCACCCGAGTCCTTTCGCGTACGACTTGCCGCGTAGCGTTTGGCCGCCTGTGGTTGATCGGTATCGCGGCGATCGGACGCGAATGGCTTGCGGGTATATCGCGTTTCGCATAATAAACAGTGTGAGTCTGAGCTGAACGACCCGGCGCACCTCCACGCAAGCCAATTTCCTTCCCGCGCAATGAGTGATCCTGCCAGTAATCTACGCCATCTCATCGACCATTACCGCATGATGGCGCGCATCCGCACCTTCGAGGAGACGGCGCTTACCGCGCACAAGGCTGGCGAGATCCCTGTTCCGAGAATCACATCCGACCTAGATCCATCGACTTATTCAACATCCACACCCGGGGCACATGCAGAGCACTCGCAGCCTCACCCTGCTGCTGATACCTGTGTGCGGTCGGCCGCAGCGTCCTCCAGGATCATAGCTGCGCCCTTCTCGCCGATCATGATGGTTGCCGCATTGGTGTTGCCGGAGACTATTCCCGGCATAATCGAGGCATCGACCACGCGCAATCCGGCAAGGTCGCGCACGCGCAGGCGCTGATCGACCACCGCGGTCTCGTCATTGCCCATGCGGCAGGTGCTGATCGGATGGTAGGTGGTCGAACCACAGCGGCGGATGAAGTCGAGCAGATCATCGTCGCTGACGCATTGCGGGCCCGGCTCGATCTCCTCGGCGATGTGGCGCGCCATCGCCGGCGCCCGGAAGATGCGGCGCATTGCATTGACGCCCGCCACGATGGTGTCGCGGTCCTTCGCGATCGCCAGATAGTTGGGATTGATCGCCGGCGCCTCGCGCGGATCGGCGGACTTGATGCGCACATAGCCGCGGCTCTCCGGTCGCAGCAGCGTGCAGACGCCGGTCACGCCAGAAAAGCGATGTAGCACGCCGGCAGCGACGTCGCCCGAATAGAGCGCGATCGAGCACTGCGCGTCTGGTGTCGCCGAGGACGGGTGCGCGCGCAAGAAGCAGCCGGAGGCGATCGCCGCGAGCGCGAGATAGCCGCGGCGGGTGAAGCCGTAGCGCAGCCCGGCCGCGACCTTGCCGCTCCACGTGCGCACCACGTCGTTGAGCGTTAGCGGTTCCTTGCAGCGGAATACGATCCGGCTCGAGTAGTGGTCGGCGAGCCCGTTGCCGACGCCCGGCATGTCGGCGATCACTGCGATCCCCAAAGAATTGAGCAGCGCGGCCGGTCCGACGCCCGACAGTTGCAGGAGCTGCGGCGAGTTGAACGTACCCGACGCCACGATCACTTCCGCGTTCGCGCGCGCGCTGCGACGCTGATCGCCGGCGAAATACTCGACGCCAACCGCGCGCCGCCCCTCGAACAGAAGGCGTGACGCCAGCGCATTCGAAATCACCGCGAGATTGGCGCGCCCACGCACCGGCTTGAGATAGCCGACCGCCGTCGAGCAACGGCGACCATTGCGGGTGGTGGTCTGATAATAGCCGGCGCCTTCCTGGGTCGGTCCGTTGAAATCGTCGTTGCGCGGATAGCCGCATTGCTGTGCGGCTTCGATGTAGGCATCGGCCAGGGGATGGCGGTCGCGCATGTTAGACACCGCGAGCGGTCCGCCGACGCCGTGAAGGGCGTCCGCTCCGCGCTCATTGTCCTCCGCCTTGCGAAAATATGGTAGCACGTCGTCAAAAGCCCAACCGGCATTGCCGAGCTGGCGCCAGTTGTTGAAGTCGTCGGCCTGGCCACGGATGTAGACCAGCCCGTTGATCGAGCTCGTTCCGCCCAGCACCTTGCCGCGCGGCGCGATCACCTCGCGGCCGTAACATTCGGGCTGCGGTTCGGTGGCATAACACCAGTTGAAGCGGCGATTGGTGAATAGCTTGCCGTAGCCGAGCGGGATATGCAGCCATGGGTTGCGATCTTTCGGCCCGGCTTCGAGCAGGAGCACGCGGTGCTTTCCGGATGCGGTCAGGCGATTGGCCAGCACGCAGCCGGCGCTACCGGCACCTACGATGATGTAATCGAACGTTTCAGTCTCCTGCAAGGTTCTCCCCGAGAGGTGCTTCTTGTACATGGCGTTACCAGGTCGTGTTGACGGTTTTTGACAGAGGAATCATGTGTGGGTGGCTCTCGATATGCGACGGCTATATTTCGTGAGGTACACCGATCACCTCCGGTTCCTTTCGATTGAGTTCCTTCCAAATGAGACGATCAACTGAGCCTCACCTCGCTCTCCGAAAACAAATCCAGTGCAGTCGCTCGCCGCCGCAACCTTTCGATTCAATGCGTTATGGAACCAGTATCAGATGCCGAGATAAAGTCGTCGTACCACGTCGCTGTTGCGTAACTCTTCTTCCCCGCTGGCGGAAAATTCGATCTTGCCATGAACGAGAACATAGCCACGGTCGGCGATGCGGATGGCTTGCTGAAAATTTTGCTCGGCCATGAGCACGGTCAGGCCAAGCGCCCTCTTGAGTTCGGCGATTTTATCGATGACGTGAGTCACCAGGATAGGCGCTAGCCCGACTGACGGTTCGTCGATGATTAGGATGCGCGGTGAAGTCATCAGCGCCCGACCGAGTGCCAGCATCTGCTGTTCGCCTCCGCTCATGCTGCCGGCCATTTGTTTGCGCCGTTCCTGCAGCCGCGGAAAAGTCTCGAAACAGAAATCGAGGTTCGCGCCAATCTTTACCCGCGCGCCGCTCCGATAGGCGCCCATCTGGAGGTTCTCTTCAACTGTTAACTTCGGAAACAGGCGGCGGCCTTCTGGAACGATTCCGATGCCGAGTCCCACAATATCCTCAGTCGCCATGCCGACAAGGTCGTGGCTCTGCCCATCGATCTCAGCAACTATGCGGCCCTGAGTTGGCCGCACCTGGCCGGTCACGCATTTGATCACCGTACTTTTTCCGTTGCCGTTGGTGCCGAGCAACACGACGGTTTCACCGTCGCCGGCGGCCAGCGTCACGTCTGAGAGGACACGCACGGCCCCATACCCGGCGGAAACATTTTCGATCGTCAGGCTACTGGCCAAGATATGCTCTTTCCACTTCCGGATGAGACATGACCTCGTGCGGATCGCCATCGGCGATTTTCTTACCGGCGACGAGCACCACAATGCGCTGTGAAAAGCGCACTACGGTCCGCATGATGTGCTCAATCAGCACGATGCTTATACCGTCCGCGCTGAGCTTGAACAGCACTTCCAGAATCTCGTCCACCTCGGGATCCGAAAGGCCGGCCATTGACTCGTCCGCAATCAGCACACGGGGCTCTGCCGCGAGTGCGCGACCAAGTTCCAGTTTGCGCAGATCGACCTGCGTCAGGCTTTTGGGGCTATCGTTCCGGCGGCCGCTGAGGCCAATCTGCGCGAGGATTGCTTCGGCCTTCGCCTCAATCTGATCCGGGTCGCGATGCCCGACAGCAAACATTAGTGGGACTTCGATATTCTCGATCACCGTCTGATTTTTGAAAGGCCGCGGGATCTGGAAACTGCGCGCAATCCCAAGACGCGCACGCTGCCACGAGGAAAGCTTAGTTATATCCGTGCCATTGAACTCGATGGAGCCATGATCGATGCTGATCACGCCGGTGAGAGAGTTGACGAAGGTGCTCTTTCCCGAGCCGTTTGGACCGATCAGTCCGACGCGCTCGCGCTGGCCAAGTGTAAAATCAACCGCATCAACCGCGGTAAAGCCACCGAAGCTCTTCGTCACCTGCGTGGCTCGCAAGATCGGGGCCTGAACGGTCAAGTCCGCGCTCATACCGAGCGCCCCCGCAGAGACTTAACGACGCCGATGATGCCGCGAGGCGCCAGCGCGACAAAGATGACCAGCAGCACGCCGACGAGCATCAGGCTTAGCGCAGAAGAGATCGTCACCGTGGTAACTTGCTGAAGGGTGCCGAGCAGTACCGCACCGATTACCGGCCCGATCCAGCTCGTCATACCACCAATCACCGGCATCGCCACCGTGTTGACGGCGATGGTCAGGTTGAAGGTCGAAGCCGGGTCTACATAGGTAATGTAATAGGGAAACGGAGCGCCGGCCATTCCGATCAGCGCTCCGCTGATCGTTGCAGCCATGAGCTTCAGTCGCAAGGCCGGGACGCCGCTGCATTCGGCCGCGACTTCGTCGTCACGAATGGCGGCAAGCCCCCGGCCTAGCCGGGAATACTCAACGGCGCGCGCGATGAGCACGGCCGCGGTGGCAAGGACGAGCAGCACGCCAAAAAGGTAACGCGGATAGGTCACGAAGAATAAGGGTGCATTTGGCCGTAGCACCTCGACGCCACGCGCGGCGCCGACGAAGTGCCAGTTGTTAAATACGGTATTGAGCACGATCGCGAAGGCGAGCGTCGCGATTGAGAAAAATGCCCCCCGCAGGCGCAGCGTGAGGTAACCCATCCCCAGGCCGACAATGCCTGCAATGAAACCGGCGATTATGATTATAACCGGCAGTGGCAATTGTAGGGTCTTGTGGTTGAATACGCTGGTATAGACGCCGAGCGCAAAGAAACCAGCGACACCAAAATTTACATAGCCGGCATAGCCACCTAAGATATTCCAGGCGGTCGCCAGCACCACGTACTGGAGGATCGTATAGGTGGCGAGATACGCGTACTCGAAAGAGATCCAGTCGAGCAGTGCAAAGCCGAGCAGGACGATTAGCACGCCTGCCGCCAGCGGAATCAGGTAGCGGCGCACCCTCCGACTGCTGATCGTCGCTAAAGTCGGGGCGGTGGGATTGATCGCGTTCACCGTCCGAATAGCCCTTCCGGCCGCACTACGAGCGTTAAGATGAGCAGGCCGAAGGCGACTGCCGGAGCCCAGGATGGGCCGCCAAATGTGGTCGTCAGGGCTTCAGCAATCCCCACGATAAACGAAGCCACCACCGTGCCACTGAGGCTCGTCATGCCACCGAGCACACAGATTGCGAACACGCGGCCGATATATTCGCGGCCGAGCGAGGGCTCGACCGGCTGGATGACGATCAAGAGGGCACCCGCGACCATCGCCGTCGCGATCGACAAGCCGAACGCGATCTCCTTCACCCGCACGGGATTGCCACCGACAAAGCGTAGCGCACCTGGGTCCTGCGACACGGCGAGGATTGCGCGGCCGAGAAAGGTGCGGCTTGTGAAGACATGGAGTGCCGCCACCATTGCCAAGCCGGCGATCATCGGGACCACCAGACGCAGCGGAAGCGAGACATATCCGAACTCGATGGTCGTACGGATATAGTCGGCCTCGACGAAGCGATAGTCCACACCGAACACCAGCAGCAGACCTACCTCGACGATAAACAGGATGCCGAAGAAGAACACCAAACCCTGCACCGACTCTTCACCGTGCCGCTCGAAGGCGTAGTAATAGATCTTGTAAAGCAACCGCCCGCCCAGGAAGGCTGGGAGGATAGCGATCAGCGAGGCCAGTAGGGGATCGATGCCGAAAGTGCTGTTGAGGTAGAACGCGATGAACGCTCCGAGGATAATGAAAGCGGGATGCGCGATATTGACGATATCGAGCATCCCGAAGGCGATAGTGATACCCACCGAGACGGCGGCGTAGAAACCTCCGAGAAACAATCCCGTCAGCAGGGCATTAAACAGAAGTTCCGAACTCACCATGCAACGGTTTCCGTGCCGCTACGAAAGCATCACCAGGATCACTGCTTCGTCGGGGTGAAGGGTACGATCAGATTGCCCGACTTAAGCTCCGGCGGATCCAAGATAACCTGTTTGCCAGACTCTTTGAATTGCTGGACGTCGTTACCTTTGATGTTTTGGTACTGCACAGTGAGTTCGCGCCCGGGTTCCCATTCCCCATACTGGCCGAATTTGATGTCGCCAACGACCGTCTTGAACTTCGTCTTGTGCAGGTATTCGGACAATTTAGCGTCGTCGAAGCCGCCGACCGCCGTTACGGTCTGCTCGAGAATTTGCATTTGCGCATAGGCGTATGGCGGAATGTAGAGGCCGAGCACGTCGACGCCGACGCCGGCGGCCCGCGCGCGATATTTTTCCAGCACGGCATCGATGCCGGGAAATTTCATCGTCGGCTCCGGTGCGTAATAGTCGTAGTCGACGATGTTGTTGAGTTGATAGCCGAACTGCTGCTTGAGCGCGGCGAACTGCAGCCCCACCATGCCGCCGCCAAGCAATTTGGCCGACAAGTTAACCTCATAGATCGCTCTCAGCATGCCTGCCGTGTCCGGCGGATAGGATGCGATGTAGACAAGATCGGGTTTGAGGACCTTGATGCTGCGCACGATCGAGGTGAAATCAACGGTGTTGGGCGGATAGCTCTGATCATAGACGATCTTGAAATTGAATTCGTCCTTCTTGGCAAGCTGGCGCGCGCCGGACATGGCGACTTGGCCGAACTCAGCGTCGGCGCCAACAATTGCGATTGTCTCCGGCCTCGGAGTGATGCTTTTGGCAAGATTAAAGAAGCCGATGGCCTGCGCGATTGCCGGATCGGGTCCACTCGGCTGCATCGTAAAGTAGCGTTCGTATTTGAATTGCGCGTTGGCATCAAGTGCGAAGAACGCCAGGAAGGCTTTCTTGTGCGCAATGATGACCGGCATGGCAGCCACGATGGGTCCGGTCGCATAGCCGGAAATGATCATGTCGACCTTGTCGATATCCAGCAGCTTTGAGTAAATGACCGGCACCGTCGCGGGATTGCTCTGGTCGTCGTAGTAGACGAACTCGACCTTGCGGCCGAGCAAGCCTCCTCGTGCGTTAATCTCTTCCTGCCAGATTTGATACGTGAGCAATGCTGCCTTGCCGCCGCCGGCGAGGCCGCCGCTCAACGCCATCCCCAACCCTATTTTGATTGGAGCCTTCTGCGCTAGCAGGGGCTCGGCAAAAAAAACGCACGCGAGCAGTGCAAGCGTACGAAGAATGAGCAGAGAAAGCTTCTTCATGAGCCAACCTCCCAATATCGCGCGAATAATCTTGTATTTCATCGCGCATTTTATTTTTATTTGGTAGCGCCAACCTAAGCTTCTTTGCTTATGTCGTCAATCAGTGCCGACGCGGATAGCGGTGCTGTGATGCATCCAAAAAATTTTCGTTTTCACAACGCAATTCTGTTCACGATATGGACAATACGAAGTTGGACTTTGACGGATTGCGAAGGATTGTGAATAAGATGCGTACGCTTCACGGGAAAGTTGTTTGTTGCGGAGAGGTATGCCGTATGCGTCAAATTCGCACGGTTTGACTCCGCGCGGTATCAACGCGTTTGCTGATGCGAATGTTTGCGGCGTCGTCGCTTGCCAGTCGAAATGCCGAACGATCGCTAACGGAATTGAACTATGCGACCTATCACCCATATTGCCGACCTGCGGGCAATAGCGCAGCGCAAGTTGCCACGTGCAATTTTCGACTTTATCGACCGCGGTTCGTACGACGAAATTACAATGAATGCCAACCGCTCGGATCTCGATTCGTTGCGCTTGCGCCAACGCGTGATGGTTGACGTCTCGAAGCGCTCCCTCGCAACGAATATTGTTGGTGAACGCGCGACGATGCCGATAGCCATTGCGCTACGGGTCTCACCGGACTGGTTCATGGCGACGGAGAGATCTTGGCCGCGCGCGCGGCTCAAACCATCGGCGTTCCCTACTGCCTGAGTACGATGTCGATCTGCTCGATCGAGGACGTGCGTGCCGCCGTTGAAAAGCCGTTCTGGTTTCAGCTGACCGTAATGAAGGATCGCAAATTCTCCAAGTCGCTGATCGAACGGGCCAAGCAGGCCGGATGTTCGGCGCTCGTCCTGACGCTTGATGTCCAGGCCCGGGCTCAGCAGCATCTCGACATCAAGAACGGCCTGGGCGTGCCACCGCGCTTGACATTCAGCAATGCCCTCGACATGGCCACAAAACCGATGTGGGCGTTGCGGGTTTTGGCCGGCAAGCGCAAGGCGTTCGGCAATCTCGAGGGGCATCTCGCTGGGGGGAAGAACATTAAGCACTATGCGACTTGGATTGGCGACCAGCTCGATCCGTCGCTTACGTGGCGTGATATCGCGTGGGTGCGCGATCTGTGGCCGAACAAGCTCATCTTGAAGGGCGTGCTCGATGCCGAAGATGCAAGGCTGGCCGTCAATAGCGGCGCGGACGCAATAATCGTGTCCAATCATGGCGGCCGCCAGCTTGATAGTGCGAGTTCGTCGATTGCGGCCCTGCCGGCAATCGTCGATGCCGTTGGTGATCGTATCGAAGTTTTGTTTGACGGCGGCGTGCGCTCCGGACAGGACGTGCTCAAGGCACTCGCGCTCGGAGCAAAGTCATGCCTGGTCGGCCGGGCATTCCTGTACGGGCTCGGGGCGATGGGCGAAGAAGGCGTGCGCATCGCGTTTGAAATTTTTCGGAAGGAACTGGACGTCAGTATGGCGCTCACGGGCGTGCGGGACGTACACGATGTCTCTCGCGCAGTGCTATTGGACCGCCATCGGTGACGCCCTCTCGGGTTTCTCTCTCTCTCTCTCTCTCCGAAAGACGTCACCGCGCAAAAATTGGCCGACGCCGAGACCGATCAAGGAGGCTAAGCATATGAAACGTGATGCCGATCGAACATCAGGCGTTGCCGCCCGTCCCAAGATGCTGGCTCCCGACCGCAAGCCACATCCGCCGCGTCTGCCGTTTCCGGCGGGGGCCTGCGATTGCCACGCGCACGCGTTCGGACCGCAGAGCATCTACCCGTGCACGCCGAGCTTCCCCTATTTACCGCCGGACGTGTCGCCGCAAGACTACGAGGAGATGCTGCAAACGATCGGATGCCAACGCGCCGTGCTTGTGCAGCACACGATCTACGGAACGGACAATTCGTGCATGGTGGCAGCGATGAAGTCCGGAAAGCTGCAATACCGTGGGGTCGCAATCATCGATCAGACCGTCAGCGATAAAGAATTGGATTCACTGCACGCAGCCGGCGTGCGCGCGGCACGCATCAGCGTCACTAGGCCAGAGCTTTCGCTAGAGGACGTATCGCAGCAAGTCATACAGACCGCTGCGCGGATCAATCGGCTCGGCTGGCACTTGCAGTTTCTCGCTTGCATGGACCATTTTCCTTGGATCGAGCAGATAATTGCAAAGTCGCCTTTGGTGTGCGTGGTCGATCATTTCGGTCTCGTGCGTGCCTCTGACGGGATGCAAGCGCCGGGATTTAGCGCGTTGCTCAGGCTCGCACGGCTCGATCATGTCTGGTTCAAGCTGATCGGCTATCGCGGCTCCATTCAATGGCCGCACTATCCAGATGTGACGCCTTTGGTTCGGGCGCTGATGGCAGCCGCACCGGATCGTTGCGTTTGGGGCTCCGACTGGCCGCACACGAATCTCGCGCATATACCCGGCTATCACTTATCGATGTGCGATTATCCGTCAGGCACCGAGCCGATGCCGAACGACGGTGACCTCGCAGATGCGCTGGGCGAGTGGCTGCCGAATGCCGAAACACGGCGTCGAGTGCTGGTCGACAATCCCGTCCGCCTTTACGGTTTCGAATGATCTCGTTTTATTTCATGGTGTGAGTGCTATCGCCGCGACACGTGCAATGCCCTGACTTCCGCGACTTCCCGCCGTCTGCTATCGTCTAGGTCGTTTCAGCGGTCATCCGTAATAAAATGTCGGGTAGAGCGAGAGCGTGGCCAGCCTCCAGGAACAAGCAATGACACCCAACCAGCATGCGAACTACGATCACACCTTTCGTGCCATCCACGACGATGAAATTTCGTGGCAGGAAGGATCAAAATCCGTTTTGAAGCTGCCGGACGGCGTGCAGGTCAAGATTTTTGCCCGAGACGACGCCATGGGACGGATCGACATGAAGGTCAAATTTCCCCCCGGTTATGTCGAGCCCGCGCACGCCCACAAGAGCTGGCATTCCATCGTCGTTCTCAAGGGGCGCATGTGCGTGGCCGGCAAGGATCTGCGTCCCGGCGACTACGTCTTCGGCTGGGACGAATTGCACGGACCCTACGAGTACCCCGATGGCTGCGAAGTTTTCGTCGTCTTCATGGGTGAAAGCGTTTCGCATGAATGGAACGCGGCGAAGCACAAGACTCACCAGAACGTTTGGAAGGCGGAAACCGAGGAAGGCCGACAAGGCGTCGCCCAGCATATCGCCCGGCGTTGACGCTTAAGCGGCAGTAGTTAGTCGGCCGTTCTCTAATCGCAGGTAACTGGTCAACTCTTCTGCTTGGCATCTTGACGATCACTCGTCGATCGCTGGCGATCATTCACCTCACGACACCCGAACTCGTAAATCCCCCATCTACGGCAAGGACTGAGCCTGTAATGTAGCTTGCTTCATCCGAAGCAAGAAAAATCGCTGCAGCCGCAACCTCGTCTGGGCGTCCGTAACGGCCTTGAGGAATGAGCGCCGTAAAATTCGATCGAAAGTCGGGCGAATGCATCTGCTGCGCCAGATCCGTGTCGATTGGCCCTGGGCTGACGGCATTCACCCGAATGCCGTACTTGGCTAGGTCAATCGCGATCGCACGCGTAAAGTTGACTGCGCCGGCCTTAGACGCAGCATAGGCAGAAGACCTGATACCGGGCCGGGCGGCGGAAGATGAGCCGATCGTGACGATGCAGCCGTGCCGCTGGGGTGCCATGACCCGCGCGGCTTCGCGGCAGCACAGAAAAGTACCAGTTAAATTGATATCTATGACGCGCCGCCAATCGGAAAGCTCAGTCTGCAACAAATCCTGTTGAATGCCGATGCCGGCGCAATGAATGAGGACATCGAGCCCGCCGAGATGCTCGACCGTCTTACAAACCATTTCCCTGACACGCGATTCTACTGCGACGTCGACGTCGACTGCGTGCCATCCCACCGGGTCCTGGCTGCTGTGCGCTATATCGGCGACCACTATCCGGCAGCCTTCTTCCACCGCACGTTTAGCGATTGCCAGTCCTATTCCGCTGGCGCCGCCGGTGATTAGAACGCGCTTTTCACGGAGTGTCATGCGGCGGCGTTCCGTACCATCTCGGCAGCCGTGACGCTAATCTGATCTGAAGATATGCGGAACAGATCTTCGAGCGGCTGTGAATAAGGAACGGGACTGCGCGGCCCAGCGATCCGTCTTATCGGGCCGCGCAGGTGTCGCCATAATTCTTCGCCGACTTCCGCGGCTATTTCCGCGCCGAATCCGCCTACCCGGACAGCCTCGTGAACGATCAACAGCCGTCCGGTGCGGCCGACCGATTCCAATACGCGCTCCCGATCCCAAGGCCAAAGGGATCGAAGGTCGATCACCTCGGCAGCAATGTCGAATTCCTGAAGCTTCTTTGCAGCATCGATGCAGGGATACCGCATACTCGACCAGGTTACGATCGTGATATCGTTGCCTTTTGTAACGGTCTCAGCCGTTCCAATCTGAATCGGCTCAGCGTCGGGATCGACCTCTCCGCGCACCGGCCACAGTTCTTTATGCTCGAGATAAATCACCGGATCATCACTGCGAATCGCGGCTTTGAGTAACCCATGATTGTCAGACGGTGTCGCTGGCGCCACGACAACAAGCCCCGGTACGTGAACCCACCACGCTTCCGTAGACTGGGAATGTTGGGCCGCGATCCCTTTGCGAATTCCGATAGCCTGCCGGGCAACTAACGGCACGCGGGCCTGACCGTTGAACATATAGCGAATCTTGGCAGCCTGGTTGACGATTTCGTCGGTGGCACACATGCCAAAATCCGCGTAGCGGAGATCGACCACCGGCCGCGTACCGCACACGGCCGCACCGACCGCAGCGCCCATCATTGTTGATTCGGAGATCGGAGTATCGACGATTCGTTGGGGACCGAATTCCAATTGAAGGCCACGATATTGCCCTGCAATGCCGCCATCTGGGCCAATATCTTCGCCTAACGCCCACACTCGCCGATCACGTTGCATTTCCTGCTGCAACGCCAGGACTGCAGCGTCTGCATAGGTCATTTCTGCCATGACATGGCCCCGGCATCTTGGATATCAGTAAAGGCGGCCTGCGGCGCTGGCCATGGTGATGCGTCAGACGCAGTAAGTGTGCCGTCGATCATTGCTTCCGCTTCTAGCCCTATTGCCTTGAGTTCCTCGGCAGCGACACCATTTTCCACAAGCCACTTCGAACAGCGTACAATAGGATCATCCGCTCGATCACGCACTAATTCAGCGGGATCCCGGTAAAGATTTTTGTCGTGCGCGTAATGGCCGTACCAGCGGTGGGCGGTGGCATGCAGAAGGGCTGGGCCTTCGCCGGCGCGGATATGGCCAACTAGTTTCTCAGCCATTTTGTCAACGGCAATAACATCGTTGCCATTCACTGTCTCCGCCCGTAAGCCAAAGCTCAGTGCCCGCGCGACGATACCTGGACCAGCGGTGACGCTCGCCGTCCGTACCGTCGCGGCATAACCGTTGTCTTCGCATACGAACAGCACGGGGAGCTTATAAACCACGGCCCAATTGAGGGCTTCCATCAATGGACCGCGATTAATTGCGCCGTCTCCGAAGAACGCCGCAACTATTTTGTCCTCACCAAGGAGCTTCACAGCCTGCGCTGCGCCGACTGCGATGGTAACCCCATCTGCAACCACCCCGTTCGCGCCGATCATACCAACAGAAAAATCGGCAATGTGCATGGAGCCGCCCTTGCCGCCGCACGTTCCGTCAGCTCGGCCGAAAAGCTCCTTCATCATGCGGGTGACGTCGGCCCCTTTCGCAATGGCATGGCCGTGGCCGCGGTGGTAGCTTGCTAAATAGTCAACGCGGCGAAGATTCGCGCACACGCCGACCGCGATCGCTTCTTCGCCGATGTATTGATGCACAGAGCCGCGAACGCGCCCCTCGTGCCAAGCGCGAGCTGCGGCATAATCGAACGCGCGAATGAGATGCATCGTTCGAAACATTTCAAGAATACGGACAACCTCATTGCTGCGCGGTCCCCGCGATTCCGGCGGTCCGTTGGCTTCGGTTTTGTTCGTGGGCGAAGATTGCTCACTAGCCGAAGACTCTTGCATGTAAATTTTCCATCAGCGTATGAGGATGACGCTTGGCGACCTAGAGACTGCGCGACGCGTCGGCGCGTCCATTAGATTTGATATATGGTATGAAACAGCCCGCCACGCATTTGATTTATATCAAAGATCAAAATCGAGGGACTGATGTTGCCATCGTTAATCGGTTGAGCGAGGCTATCGCGGAGGCGGCATTTAGATATGACGCAGTAGCTTCGTTCCATACTCAGTAAGACGACGAAATAAACTAAAGGAAGCCATCCATGAATAATAAGAAAGACGGCAAGAAGGTGCGCGGTTATCACGATATCCTGTACGAAGTTAAAGATCAGGTGGCCTGGATCACTATCAACCGGCCGCGTGTAATGAACGCCTTCCGCGAGCAGACGCTTGACGAAATGATCGATGCGTTCAAGTCGACGCGTGAAGATCCCTCGATTGCCTGTGCAGTGGTTACCGGGGCTGGCGAAAAATCGTTTTCCGCCGGCGGGGATTTTTTTGCAATGAAGCGTCTGAACTGGATTAACGCCAGCATGTGGAACGATCGCATGCAGGGGCTTGCTATGACTATTCGAGGCTTACCGATTCCAGTCATCGCTATGGTCAATGGATTTTGCATGGGCGGCGGCCATGAACTTGCGCTCTGGTGCGACCTGGTGATCGCATCCGAAGATGCGATCCTCGGCCAGACCGGGGCGACGGTCGGCGCCTGTCCGACGGTAGGCGCGACGCAGTATCTCCCGCGCATCATCGGGGAACGCCGCGCCCGCGAAATGATTTTCCTGGCGCGCCGTTTCACCGGGAAAGAGGCCGTTGAGATCGGCCTAATCAATAAATGCGTCCGCAAAGAGGATTTGTTGAAAGAAACGCTGACCTGGTGCGAGACGATCAAGGGGCATAGCGCGCAGACCCTGCGGATGACCAAGAAGAGCCTCAACCACGAATCGGATCAGCTTTACGCGTCCTGGCAGCATGGCATGGAGTTGCTCGCGCATGTTTGGGGGACCGAGGAAAGCTTGGAAGGCATGAATGCCTTCCTCGAAGGCCGCAAGCCGGACTTCCAGCGCTTCCGGATGCGTAACAAGAAGGAGCTCGACGACTATCTCGATGGCTGCTCGAAGGATCTCAACGCGCCGCCGTCGATGCGGGGCGTCTAATGACGTCTCCCGCCGCGCCCGCTGGTGCACTGGCCGGCATTCGCGTCATCGATCTGACGCGCGTGCTCGCCGGTCCGTTGTGCACCATGATGCTGGGGGATATGGGCGCGGATATCATCAAGATTGAGCCGCCCGGCTCCGGCGATGATACGCGGCGTTGGGGTCCCCCCTTTATTGCCAACGAATCGGCATATTTCCTGGGCGTGAACCGTAACAAGCGTTCATTGACGCTCAATCTTGCGGCCGAGGACGGCCGTTCGGTGCTCTCGGCGTTGCTAAAGAACGCCGACGTTGTGATCGACAATTTCAAAATTGGCACCATGGAAAAGTGGGGCTTCGATGATGCTTGGTACGAATTGAACGCGCCTCGCGTTGTCCGCTGCGCCATTACCGGATACGGCTCCAGCGGTCCCAAGGCAGCTTTGCCGGGGTACGATTTTATTCTGCAGGCGGAATCCGGCCTGATGAGCATCTGCGGAGACGCCGATGGCGGGCCGACTAAATACGGTGTTGCGATCGTGGATGTCTGCACCGGCATGCTGGCGTGCAACGCGGTGTTGGCCGGGTTGAACGCACGATATCGCACCAACAAAGGGCAGAAGGTCGAAGTCTCGCTTTACGAAACGTCGATCGCCATGCTTGCTAATGTGGCGTCAAGCTATCTCGTTTCCGGCAAGGATGCAGGACGCTATGGAAATGGTCATCCGAGCATAGTGCCCTACACGACCTATCAAGCCTCCGACCAGATGATCGCCGTTGCAGTTGGCAATGACGGCCAGTTCCGCAAATTCTCGGAAGCACTCAGCCAGTCGGGATGGGCAAATGACCCGCGCTTCGCCGTCAATAGCTCGCGTGTCGAAAACCGGCAGGTTCTAGATAAACTTGTCGCCGAGGTTTTAGCCGGTCAGCCTGCCGAATTTTGGTTGGGGACGCTGAAAGCGGCTGGGATTCCATGCGGGATGATCAATACCGTGGCTCAGGCCTTGCAAGATCCGCATACGCAAGCAAGGGCTATGGTCGAGACCGTAGCCCATCCGACGGCCGGCCCCGTGAAGATCCTTGGAATTCCGCTGAAATTCTCCGATACGCCGGCCTCCATACGGGCCGCGCCGCCAACCCTGGGCCAGCATTCGGACGAAATCCTTCAGAACATGCTCGGCTATGATGCCGTACGCATTGCAAGACTTCGAGCAAACCGCACCATCTGAACGAAGAAAAAAGACCTCAGTCATATCTCGATTGTCGTGCCGGACCTCGAGGCCGCGATCAAGACCATGCGGGAGGTTTATGGACTTGCAAGCGGGGATATTGCGGAGAACGTGCAGCAAGGCGTCCGGCTGACCTATATCGATCTCGGCAATAGCAAGATCGAGCTAATGCAGCCTTTGACAGCGGATTCGCCCATCGGCCGGTTTCTCGCGAAGCATCCCGCCGGTGGCCTGCATCATCTTTGTCTTGGCGTTTCCGAAATCGCGTCTGTAACGACCGAGTTGAGGCGAAAGGGAGTTCGGGTTCTTGGCGACGGCATGCCAGCATATAATACGCACGGGCAAGAGATCGCATTTATCCATCCAGCGGACTTTTTCGGTGCATTGGTTGAAATCGAGCAGCAGCAGCAATCCCGCGAGCCGGGGTGATCAAGGTGATCGCTGTGATCCGCGGCACGGATGCTTCTCTCAGGTCATTGTGCGATATATGGAGCGAGAATAGACATCTGGAAATCCGATATTGAAGGCGGGGAAAACTTGCGATGACAATTTTCAACTTGCAAAAACGGGTTGCATTTATAACCGGCGGAAATGGTGGAATCGGACTCGGCATGGCGAAGGGCTTCGCCTCTGCAGGCGCTGCGGTGGTTATAGCGGGGAGAAACAAAACAAAGGCTCAATCAGCTTTGTCTGAGTTGCATTTGCTAGGTGCCCAGGCTGAGTTTGTGGAGTTGGATGTTCTGAAGGAGGCATCCTGTCATCAGGCGATACAGCGTGCCGTCGAGCGATATGGACGTCTCGATATTCTTGTCAACAATGCAGGAACAAGCATTCGCAAGCAACCGGAAGACCTGACGGAGCAAGAATGGCACCTGGTAGTGAATACCAATCTAACGAGCGCTTTTCTGTGCTCACAGGCGGCCTATCCCCATATGGTCCGTGCCGGCGGCGGTAAGATCATCAATATCGGATCGATGATGTCCATCTTCGGAATGCCCTTTGCCGCCCCCTACGCCGCGAGTAAGGGCGGCATCGTGCAGATGACGAGGGCGATGGCGACTGCGTGGGCGAAGGATAACATCCAGGTCAATAGTGTATTGCCGGGGTGGATCGATACTGATTTCACCCGAAGCGCACGCGAGCAGGTTTCAGGCCTTAATGAAAAGGTACTAGCGCGCACGCCGGCCCAGCGCTGGGGCGCCCCGGACGATTTTGCTGGCATCGCTGTCTTTCTCGCGGCGCCCGCTTCGAACTACATTACGGGTGTAGCAATCCCTGTTGACGGAGGGTATTCGATACAGGGTTAGCTGCGTCGGAATCGCCTCCCGGATCTACATGCTGCAACTAATCGACGAGGTGCTTGCGGATCCTGGGATCAGCCATATGATTAAGTCGGGGAGTATTTGGACCTCCGCCGATTTCATGACCAAAGTCGGCATCCTGGAAAACCCACCGGCTGTCTTCCCAAAGACTGCCGCCAGCGCGGGCGGCTGAATGAAGTTTGTTCTCGATGTTGAAACTACGCTACCAGCCGATGGCACGTTCGGCACCCTCGTTGGCCGCGTATGGCGCCCGGACGTCCAGGGCCCGTCCATTGTCGCGGTACGCGCCGATAGCATCTACGACATTTCGCGCACATTCCCGACCATGCGTGACGTCGGGGAGACCTGTGATCCGGCCGTCAGCGTCGCAGCGGCAGAGGGCGAACGGATTGACACCGTCGCCTCGATCCTAGTTAATACGCTGGAGATTGAGCGCGACCAGGCGAGGCCTTGGCTCTTGGCACCGGTCGACCTGCAGGCGATCAAGGCCGCAGGCGTGACCTTCGCGGCGTCCCTTATCGAACGCGTGATCGAAGAGCAGGCACGCGGTCAACCTGAACGCGCTGCCGCAGTTCGCAGCGAGGTCGAAGCGGCGATCGGAGGTGCGATCGAGGGGCTCGTACCGGGCTCGCCGCAGGCGATGGAGCTAAAACGACTATTGCAAGCAAAGGGTCTCTGGTCGCAATACCTTGAGGTTGGCATCGGCCCTGACGCCGAGATTTTCACCAAGGCTCAGCCGATGTCGGCAGTCGGTACCGGCGCATCGATTGGCGTGCTCGCGGCCTCGACTTGGAACAATCCCGAACCGGAGATCGTCTTGGTGGTCAATTCGCGCGGCATTATTGTCGGGGCGACGCTCGGCAACGACGTTAACCTCCGCGATTTTGAAGGGCGCTCCGCTCTGCTGCTCGGCAAGGCAAAGGATAACAATGCTTCGACCGCTATCGGGCCATTCATTCGCGTGTTCGACCGCACATTCTCACTCGACGATGTGCGCCACGCCGAGGTGACTCTGCTAGTAGAAGGCGAGAATGGTTTCCGCCTGGAGGGTAAGAGCGCCTTGGCCAGGATAAGCCGTGATCCAATGGCGCTCGTCACCGAGATGATCGGTCGACACCATCAATACCCGGACGGAGCGGCGCTTTTCCTTGGCACCATGTTCGCTCCGGTTGAGGATCGCGACGTGCCCGGTCAGGGCTTCACTCACCACGAGTCCGACGTGGTCACGATCGCTACGGAGAAGCTGGGAGGGCTCGTTAACATCGTCACCGCCGCCGATCGAGCCCCGCCCTGGACCTTTGGGGCGGGGGCCCTGATGCGTAATCTGGCGCAGCGGCAATTGCTGTAAATAACAGAGATATAGGCTGTGCTTTCCGAAAATGTCATCAGGCGTAAATTCGTACTTTAAGACAGGATCGTCGCATCATTTGCAATGATGCTTGCGATTTTGCAAGCGCGCTCGGAATGTTCTCCGCTGACCCGTTCAAGTCGTGATGCCGGCTTGAAGTTGAGAACTTGTTTCTCGGTCATCAGCTCAATATGGCCTTGATGTCCGCGCCACTTCGCCTTCGACTGCGGCAGTGATCGGGCGCTCTGGTATGGATAACCCGGCTATGGCTGAGTTTGTTCGGCGTGGCCCAGGTGATTCTGCCGGAGACGATACTTCTGTGGCATCATACGAGCTTCAAAGCTTTCTGGCGTTGGAAATCCCGAAAGCAGATAGGTCGCCGAAGATCGACTGTGGGCTGCGCGATCGCACCTGCAGTGAATACTTTCCGCCTATACGGCGTATCTCAAACAAGCGCGCACGCAATTAGCATTGCAACAATATGCGCCCCCTGCCTCGAACAGTCCACCGATCTGGCGCCCTTGTCGCCTTTCTGATCTTGGCTGGGCTGCATTATCAATAGACCCGGTTATGAGTTTCGGACGGGACCACTCTACATTTGCTTGCCCGCATCGATCGCGGCGAGCACTTTCGGCGGCGACATCGGTAGTTCGGTCAGCCGCCGTCCGGTTGCGCGCTCGATCGCGTTGGCGATGGCTGCCATCGGAGGACAAATGTTGACCTCGGCGACGCCCTTGGCGCCGTAGGGGTGGCCGGGATTCGGCACCTCGACCAGGACCGGCTCGATCATCGGCAGGTCGGATGCTACCGGAATTCGATAGTCGAGGAAGCCCGGATTTTCCATGTGTCCCCGGGAGTCGTAGATGTACTCCTCGTTGAGCGCCCACCCGATGCCTTGCGTGACCCCGCCTTGGATCTGCCCTTCGACATAACTCGGGTGGATTGCGCGTCCGACGTCCTGAGCGGCGACGAAACGCAGTACCGTCACCTTGCCGGTCTCGGGATCGACCTCGACGTCGCAGAACTGAGTGGCGAAGCCGGGCGCCACCGCGCTGGGGTTCACCGCCGCCGCGGCGACGATCGGCCCACCGGTCTGCGCCCGCTTGGCCGCAATCTCCCTGATCGACAGCGGCTTGAAGTCGCCGACATTGCTACTCGCCGGCTTGGCGCAACCGTCCTCCCAGACCACGCCCTCTGGGTCGACTTTCCACATCTTGGCCGCCCGTACACACAGCTCCTCGATCACCTTCTTGGTAACGTCGACCACGGCCATGCCAGTTGCGAAGGTGACGCGCGAGCCGCCGGTTAGATGCGCATAGCCCACCGACGCGGTGTCGGCGACGATCGGGCGCACCTGGTCGTAGTCGATTCCCAGCGTCTCGGCCGCCATGATCGCCATCGAGGCGCGGGAGCCGCCGATGTCGGGGCTGCCGGTCGCGACGACGACTGTACCGTCCTCGTTGACATGCATGGTGGCGCTCGATTCGCCGCCGCCGTTGAACCAATAGCCGGAGGCGACGCCGCGCCCCTGGTTCTTCCCGAGCGGCGCCTTGTAGGCCGGATGGTTGAGCAGCGCCTCGATGGTCTCGGCATACCCATTGTGCGCAAGCTTGGCGCCGGAGAGCATCTGGGTTCCCGCCTTGGCAGCGTTCTTCAGCCGCAGTTTCAGCGGGTCCATGCCGATCTTCTGAGCCAGAACATCGAGCACGCTCTCCACCGCGAAGGCGCCGATCGGCGAGCCCGGCGCGCGATAGGCCGCAACCTTCGGGCGGTTGCACACCACGTCGTAACCGACCGCGCGCGCGTTCGCGATCTCGTAGGGCGCAAACGCGCACATGCAAGTGCCCATCATCGGCGAGCCCGGAAATGCACCGGCCTGCAACTTGAAGATCCCATCGGCGGCGACAATCGTGCCGTCGCGCTTGACGCCGATCTTCACCGTCATGGACGAGCCGGACGTCGGGCCGGTGGCCCTGAACACGTCCTCTCGACTCATCACGATCTTCACGGGGTGGCCGGATTTCCGCGCGAGCATGACGGCCACCGGCTCGACGTAGATCACGGTCTTACCGCCGAAAGCGCCGCCGATCTCCGCGGGATAGACGCGCAGGTCGCCGACTTTCATGCCGAGCAGCTGTGCGGTGTACGCGCGGACGACGAAATGCCCCTGGCTCGAGCTCCAGAGCTCGCTCTGGCCGTCGGCGTCGAAGCGGGCCACGCAGCCTTGTGGCTCGATATAGGCCTGATGCACGGGCGCGGTCTTGAACGACATTTCGACGATCTCGTCGGCCGCCGCGAAGCCGGCCTCTACATCGCCGAGCTTGAACACGTTCCGTTTCGCAATATTGGACGGCGCCGGCGGCGGTTCGATACCGCGGGTGATCATGTCGGGAAACAGCAGCGGCGCATCCGGCTTCATCGCATCATCGACATCGATGACATGCGGCAGCTCCTCGTAGTCGACTGCGATCAGCGACAGCGCCTCATCGGCGATAGCCTTGCTGGTGGCCGCCACGGCGGCCACCGCATGGCCCTCATAGAGCACCTTCTCGCGCGCCATGATGTTGCGCGTCATATGCCAGAAATTCTGCGCGACGCGTTCGGGGCCGACATACTCGAACTTCTGCTCTGGGAAGTCCGCGGAGGCCACCACCCCCTTCACCCCGGGCAATGCCGCGGCCTTCGAGGTATCGATCGATCGAATGCGCGCATGGGCGTGGGGTGAGCGCAGGATACGGCCGACCAGCTCGCCCGGCATTGCCAAGTCTGCGCCGTACTGCGCAAGCCCCGTCACCTTCGGCACGCCGTCTGGGCGAACCGGCCGGGTCCCAACCCATTTGAAGGATTTTGCATTATCTCGGGAGATGGTATCGCTCACTGTTGCCTCGCCTAACCGACGCGTTGCGCCTGCCAATATATGAGAGTCGTGCGGCCAGTGTGCAAATGCAAGTCGTTCTGCAATCAGATTAGCCATGCGCTCGCAGCCGTCGCGAAATCTCGCTTCGGCCTAGACCGCTAAACAATGCTGGACTAGCGTCCCGCTCGGCCAGTTTGGAGACGTCAATACCATGCTCAGTTATATAGCCCCGTCGACGGTCGAAGAGGCCATTCGCATCTTGGCCGAAGCCCCCGGCACT
>OCZT010001870.1_pt1 | contig 21850 bp, 21 predicted proteins | sample 1539031 | NCBI WGS metagenome assembly OCZT01 (sample SAMEA3539308, study PRJEB22396) | soil metagenome | biome: tundra; feature: field; material: soil | place: USA | collected 2010-05 | depth 0.15 m | reverse complement strand
AGCCGTACCGGCGCCTCATCGGCCCCCCGGGATGGGTGGGAAAGGGTGTACTCGACCACCCTGACGGCAATCGGGCCCCCAGGGTTACCCCGCGGTGCACGCAGACCGAGCGCTGGCCTACCTGGCCGCCTACGACGTCCACCGGGCCAAGATCTACGGCCGGTGCGAGGCCACCACCGGGATCGAACCGTTCACCGCGTTGGTCGCCCAGGTCATGACCCAGGAGCCGTACGCATCCGCCGACCGCGTGTTCTGGGTCGTCGACAACGGCTCGTCCCGCCGGGGACAGTAAGCCATCGACCGGCTCGCCGAACAGTTCCCCAACGCTCAGACGTTGAAGCCGAGAGTACGTTCCATGCTGACCCCGATCTTGCCGATTGAGGAATCAATTGCCGTCGCTGGCAAGGTAGTCGCCTTCGGTGACTCGGGTGCCTGGGCGCAAAGAACGCGACGGGTGGGTGAGGATTGCTCCTCCACCCGTGAGATGCCCTCAGGGATACTCCCGCAAACCGGGGAGCTGGCCGAACTGATCGGTGTGCGGTTGGCCGTGTCGCGCGGACCGCGCAGTGTGAGACTGCGCGCAACTGCGTGAGTCAGCCGTTCATGAGATGCCTCGTGCTGGAGCGCCGGACAGGGTCATCGGCCGATCACCTTTGGTCGGAAGGCTCCATGCGGACGCAGCAGCGCGGCGGTCCCGGGTCAAGGTAGGCGCGCAGCCCTGTCTGACCCAGACCCTCCAAAACACCCTCGAGCAGATGCAGGTTCATGCCGCAGATCAGCTCGGTGTGTTCCTGGGCAAGCGCATGGAACGGGCAGTTGTGTAGCACGACGTCGCCGTTCGCGAGCTGCGGCTCGAAGCCATGGACCTCCAGTAGGTTCATCAAGATGCCTGTGTCGCCCTGGCCTGATTGCTCACGCGCCAGGGCCCGACCGACGTCACGTGCCCGCCGGTCAAGGACCTCGCGGGGAGGTTCACCGGATCTCTGAGCCTGGACGACGGCGCCGGCAAGAAGACGTCCGGCCAGGTCGTAGTGCCGCGGTGGCAGTGAGACAGAGACCTCGCGGGCCGAGCGCTGGTACAGCTTGGCAGGGCGGCCTGCGCCCGGGCCGTTGCGCCCGCTGCGACGCGCGAACGAGAACGACAGCAGGCCCAGCTCGGACAGACGGTCGAGATGGAAGGCGGCGGTCCGACGCGGTACACCGAGGGCACTGGCCACGTCGTCGCGACTGACCGGCAACGCGTGAGACCGCACGTGGTCATAGATGCGCCGCCGGGTCGGCTCATCCAGACTGGCCACGGCCGTCACATCTGCTGATGCCTCGCCGGAGCTCTCGGCGACGGCCTCGTCTGAGGTCACTTCATGCATCTCTGGCTTCACGACTCCGCCACCTCCTGGCTTGACCTTCGTCCCGATCTGTCTTGACGGACCTCACTCTACCTTCTATTGTCAATCAATAGTGTTCTTAGAAGGGATCAGGCATGAGCATTGCCAAGCTCGAGCACGAGATCACGGTGCCGACCGGCACACCGGACGGAAGTCGGCGTCTGCGGGTCGTGCATGACCGTCAAGAGGTCAACCTGCCCGCCGCCGAGCGCGCCGTGCGCGACCTGCTTCTCGCTCTTGGCCGCGACCCCCGCGCACCGCACCTCGCCGATACGCCCCGCCGGGTGGCCACTTCGCTCACCGAGATGCTTACGCCGCGTGAGTTCGATCTCACGACTTTCCCCAACGCCGAGAACTATGACGAGCTGGTGTTGGCCAAGAGCATCCCGGTGCAGTCCCTGTGCGAGCACCACATGCTGCCGTTCACCGGGGTCGCTCACGTCGGCTACCTGCCGGGCGAACGCATTCTCGGCTTATCCAAGCTGGCCCGCGTCGTAGAGCTGTTCGCTCGCGACCTGCAGGTGCAAGAACGGTTGACCGTACAGGTGGCGGGTTGGTTGCAGGAGCACCTCGTCCCCAAGGGTGTCGGAGTCGTGATCGAGGCCGAGCACATGTGCATGTCCATGCGTGGGGTCCAGGCCAGGGGCTCGCGGACCATCACGTCCTCTGTCCACGGTCTGCTGCGTGAGGACGCCCGTTCACGCCAGGAGTTCTTCGCACTTACCCGCACGGTGTGAGTCGTGGCGCCAAAGCTCGCATCTGAAAGTCATCCAACGACGATCCGCCGCACGTAGCCAACTCCAGGGAAGTGCCGCATGGCCTCAGAACAGACATTTGTCATCGTGGGCGCGAGCCTGGCCGGAGCCAAGGCTGCCGAGATGCTGCGCACCGAGGGCTTTGAGGGGCGAGTGGTGCTGATCGGCGAGGAGACTGAGCGCCCCTATGAGCGCCCTCTGCTGTCTAAGGACTATCTGCGTGGTGACAAGCCGGCCGCCAAGCTCTACGTCCATGACGAGGATTTCTATGCGGACAACGACATTGAGTTGATGACCGGCACGCGCGTCGAGTCCCTGGACCCCGGCGCGCACGTGGTTATCCTGGCCGGCGGGCGCCGGATGGGGTACAGCCGGCTCCTGCTGGCCACGGGCGCTGCCCCGCGGAGACTCCCGCTGCCGGGCGCTGACCTGCCGGGGGTGGCCTACCTACGCGTAATGGGTGACTCCGATGCCCTGCGCGACGCCATCACGGCGGCGAGCCGGGTCGTGGTCATCGGCGCGGGCTGGATCGGGTCCGAGGTTGCCGCCTCCGCGCGCCATCTGGGCGCGCAGGTCGCGATCGTCGCGCCCGAAGCAGTCCCGCTCGAGCGTGTCCTCGGACTGGAGATCGGAGGCATCTACCGCGACCTGCACACCGAGCACGGCGTCGATCTGCACCTGTCCACCCAGATCGAGGCGATTGTCGGCAACGGCGGCGCCGCCGCTGGCGTGCGCACCACGGGCGGCTCGGTCATCGAGGGCGACCTCATAGTTGTGGGAGTCGGTGTGTCGCCACGTGATGAGCTGGCCCGGGAGGCGGGGCTGAGCGTTGAGAATGGCATCGTCGTCGACGAGTTCCTGGCCACCAGTGCCGCTGATGTCTTCGCTGCCGGAGACGTCGCTGCGACGTGGAACCCCAGATACAACATGCGAATTCGGATGGAGCACTGGGCCAACGCCCAGAACCAGGGCCAGAGCGCAGCACGCAACATGCTCGGCCAGGACGCGGCATACACCAAGCTCCCGTACTTCTACTCCGACCAGTACGACCTGAGCATGGAGTACAACGGGTACGCAGTCGACTGGGACCGTGTCGTGGTGCGCGGCGACGGGCCCGGACGACAGTTCCTGGCCTTCTGGCTCAAGGACGGGCATGTACTCGCCTGCATGAATGCCAACACCTGGGACCAGGGTGACGCGATCAAGGCCCTCGTCCGCAGCGCCGCCACCGTCGACCCCGACCGACTCGCCGACCTGTCGGTCCCCCTGGCTGACCTGGCATAGAAGCAATCGCGTTGAGGGGGCCGCTTCCGCCCCACATCGAGTGCCCCGCTTGGCTATCCGCAGGTCCATCACATGACGTCACCTATCCGGGCCGCGGCGGCGGCAGCCCACGATCCACAGCGTTTGAGTCTGTGGGCCGGTACCGGTTACCGCCTGGCCCGGGCAGCTCTTGCTGCCACCATCGTTGCCCACCTGGGAAGTGTGTGATCCGGGCAGTGGCCTTCGACCGGAAGCACGTTCGAACCTGGACCAGCCGGCAACGGCGTCACCGCTTCGGGTTTCCCGTCCCCAGGAAGAGGACGCCGCAGATTCCTCTTTCTGACGCCGAAAGTACCGATCGGTGTGGTCAGCAAGAGTCAACGCGATTCTCGACAGACCAGCGGTCTGGTGCGAACGTTCGTCCTGTGGGAGCTGGCGACAGGGGAGCGTGCGTGATGTGACCCGGCGGCATCATCTTTCAATCCGGAGGTGTCCCCACCTTTCTCGTCAAACAGGCTGTGGGTCTTTGTTGCGAGGGTTCGTGTTTGAGCACGACGTGGATGACGACGCAGCGGCGGCGGGCCAGGCAGATCACGGTGGCACGGTGTTCTCGTGGCAGAACGCTATCCAGGCGGAGATACTTGTTTTTACGACGTTAATCGGGGAAACTGCAGAACCATGACCCAGTTTCGCGCCGCCCGCCGCGTCGCGGCAGTGCTATCGGCATCGTGAGACCCTTCGAAGGTGACGCACCACTGCTCTGGTCCTGCCAACACGAGTCGCCCGCGTGTCGCTTGGTCATGAACATGCGGCCGCAGCGTGCACCAATCCAAATCCGACGGGAAGAATGGGAGGGCTGGTCATGAACGGGCGTGGGACGGACAACGTCACAAAGGCGGCCGAAGAGCATCACGCCGAGCTGTGGACCGAGCTCACCGTACGCGGGCATGCACTTATCGACGCCGTGGCCCGGGGCGCCGATCCGGAGCCGAGCCGCAGCAAGCTGTTGGACTATCTCACCGGTGCGGTGGTCCCACATCTGCGCACGGAAGAGCGAATGGTCTACAACCTTGCCCGTGGCGCCGGAGAACGCAGCCTAGTCGCGGCCATGGAGCTGGACCACCGGGCGCTGCTGCGCCAAGTGGAGACCCTCAAGAGGGCAACGACTCCGTTGGACGCCGCGATGGCTGTCAGCGCGTTCCTCATGCTCTTCGCGCTGCGGATGGAGAAGGAGGAGAAGGTGCTCCTGCCCGTGCTTGCGGAGCAGGGGCTGGATGTGAGGGAGCTGCTCGAGGGGAGGCCGGAGATTGTGGGCAAGCCCCCACCCGGGTGAGCTCAGCTGGGGCGGGCAGCACCCCGCTTTTCGCGTGTCCCCGGTCACCCGATATCCGCTTTCTACCTCTGGGCATCTGTACCGTGGCGCGGGTTTGCCAGGAGAGATCAGCTATTGGCAAGCCCCCTTGGGGCGCGCTGCGGGTGCTCGCCCAGCCCGCTCGGACGTGGGCCAGCAGTCCATGAGGACCGTCGCGCAACGCGTGGTAACCACATTGCTACGGTTTGGCCGACAGGCTCGGTCAGGAGGGTTCAGGTAACCGTGGCACCCTGCTGCGGCCTCCCGTGTCCCGGGCGGATCTGGCGGAAATAGTCGGCTCCACGACGGCGTCGGTCTCCCGGGTGATGAGCCGGTTGCGGTGTGAGGGCATCATCGACTCCGGGGTGCCGCTGGACCGCTGTGCTCGACTGTAGCCGCGTCGAGGCCTCGGATCCAGACAGCCGTAAGACATCGACGGTCGCCATGGGCTCAGTCGCAGGCCGTGGTCAACGCAGGACTCTGGTGACGACCCTGTCAGGCCTGCGGGGGGAGAGCGGCGATCAGCGGGTGGTCTTTGTGTATCAAGCCGAGCTTGGCCGCGCCGCCGGGGCTGCCGAGGTCGTCGAAGAACTCGACGTTGGCCTTGTAGTAGTCCTTCCACTGCTCGGGGGTGTCGTCCTCGTAGAAGATGGCCTCGACCGGGCAGACCGGTTCGCAGGCACCGCAGTCGACGCATTCGTCGGGGTGGATGTAGAGCGAGCGCTCACCCTCGTAGATGCAGTCGACCGGACACTCCTCGACGCAGGCCTTGTCTTTGACGTCGACACACGGCTGGGCGATCACGTACGTCATTGGGGTTCTCCTTCGGTTGAGCCGGTCTGTGGCGCTGGTGTCGTTTCCTAATCTGGGTGACCGGGACGACGCTGCGCCCCTCGGCCGGGCACGCTCGGTCCGTCACCCTTAATTTTCACAACTATAGTTGTAAATATGCGCGGAGGGTAGGGCAGGCGCGAACCGCGCCGCCAGGACCGGCCCAAGCGCAGATTGATCCTAAGCAACTCCCAATACGCCCCGAAAGACCTTTGTGCATTTTGACTGACGTGCGCCATGACGGCTCACTGCCCGGGCTTCCTGAGGTCTTGCTCATCGACTTCATGATGGATGCAGGAACGCCGGGTGTGGCGCAAGTGGCTATGCAGTCAGGCAAGCAGGCCGCCGAGATGATCGCTGCCCGGGCTGCCGGCCGGGACATGGATGAACCCTTCAGGTATGTCGACAAGGGGAGCACGGCGACGATCTCGCGGTTTGCCGCGGTGCCAGCGTTGGCTGGTTCTAGTTCTCCGGGTTCATCGCAAGGCTGATCTGGCCGCGCGTCCACCTGCTCTACCTGATCGGTTTCAAGCAGCGAATCACCACATGGCCGCACTGGACGATCAGCTTCGCCGGCCGGGGGCGTGCCGAACGCGCCATCACCTGTTTGCAGGTAAGAGCGCGCCACGGTCTTGACACGCTGGTGCCGGCCCAACTCGGTCGACCAGCCCCCAGTGCGGCTCCTTGGCAGGCAGTCTCGCCGGGCCCGGTCGGGCTGAACGACTGAGTCGCGGGCTGTCAGGACGTGGTGTGGGGCTGTGCGGCCTCGATGGCGTCCAGGGCCAGAGTGGAGTGGGCGAAGGCGCCCCCGGCGCGCATCTCCGCAGCCACCCAGATCGCCTCCATGACCTCCTCTGGCGTGTTGCCTTTGCGTATGGCCAGCTTGGTGTGGCCACTGATGCAGTACGGGCACTGGGTCACATGCGCGACGGCCACCGCGATGAGCTGCTTGGTCTTCTCGGGAAGCGCGCCGTCGGCGAACACGGCCCTGCTGAAGTTCTGGAACGCGTCGTGCACGCCAGGTGCCAGCTCCTTGCGACGTTGGGCCTGTTCGGTGGTCGTGGGGTGGTACAGGGACTCGGGCATCGGTGTCTCCTTGGTCGAGGTCGGGCGGTTACTGACGGGTTGTCGCTGGCCGTCGGCGTGATGGCCAGCTGCGCGGCCCGACGTCGCCGTGGGCCGTACCGGCCGCTTGTGCGCCCATGTGATGGCCTAGGCCGCTGCCAGCCGGCCGATCCGAATCTGCCAGACCTCCGGGCCCTCCTCCAGGTAGTCCCAGGAGAACTCGCCAGCGGTTTCCGCCGCGAGCTGGTAGTACAGCGGTTTGGGGTCGTGGTCGTTGACCAGCACGAAGGCCGTGCCGGCTTCCAGCGACGCGAAGGTTTCGAAGATCAGCTGGTGGCGGATGCGGGGGATCTCGGTACGGACATCGACGATGCGGTCGGTGACGGGCATGGTGGGTTCCTCTCGGTGGGGCAAGGGCGTCGCCTCGGGCTTCTGTTCCAGGAGAGCGACGTGGTGCATGGTGCCGTCCAGCCTTTGGGCCTGAACAGGGTTGGTATGGTGGAGCAGGGCCCACGCATCCGCCGCGAGCCAGCCCGCTTCCTCAGGTTGCCCGGCGCGGGCGAGCTTGCCGCAGGCGCACGCCAGGACTCGGGTGAGCCCGTCGACTGCCTCGTGACCGGTGGCTTCAGGCGGCACGGGTGATCTCGACCCGCCACTGGAGCGGTCCGGGTTCCAGGTAGCTCCACCCGAACCGTCCGGGCCACAGCGCCTCTGTCTGGTAACGCAGCGGCTTGGGATCGTGATCGTTGAGGATGACGAAGCTGCCGCCCGGCAGTAGCTGGTCGAGTTGGCGAAGATGATATCGTGGCGCTCGCTGTGCGGCAGAGCTCGTGCGTCCAGCTCGTCGGGTGCGGACTGTCCACCGATGATCTCGAGCCTACCGGCCAGGGCCTGCTCCAGGTCGGCGGCTGCGGCGTCCAGTGCCGGGAGCAGCAGGTCGTTCTCCTTGGCCAGGTGGACCGTGAAGACCGCCTGCGCGGCGGTGACCGTGAGCGGATCGCCGGCGTAGGTCAGGTCAGTCATCAGGGACTTGAGGGCTCGGTGCCCAGCGACCATGGCGTCCACCAGGAGCCGCGTGCTCTCCAGGCGTGAGCCAACTCTGTAGAGGGCAACCTCCTCGGCGTGCGCGTGTGGGAGGAACTCGGTGCTGAACCACGCCATCAGGCGGGACAACGCCAAGTCGTACTCACCCGAGCGGGCGCCGGCAACCACCGCGGCCGTGAGCATGCGCATCTGGTTGACCAGAATGGTGTGGTGGCCAGTGATGGCGCCGATCACGCCCACGTTCCTGGTCGACGCAGGCAGAGTCCCGGGCCCGGGTGGAGTGGGGGAGATCTGGTGGGTATCGAGCGACATCTGGGTGTCCTGACAAGTCGTGGGCTTGGGCTGTTCGAGCCGTGATTTGTTTTTACTACACTATCGGTGAAAACTACAATCGTGCCCACGACCAGATCCAGCACGTGCCGTTCGTACCCGATCCCGAGGAGCACGCTGCGATGACACCATCCGAGAGAACTGCCCAGAGCGCCGTGCTTCCGCTGTCCCAGCGGCGAGTCGAGGATGTGCCCGGGCACTGGCTGCTCGCCCGCCTGGGAAAGCGTGCCCTTCGCCCCGGTGGCACGGCGATGACGTCGAGGCTCCTGCGGGACGCTTCGCTGTCTGCTGCAGACGTGGTCGAGTTCGCACCCGGCCTGGACCGTACCGCGACCGAGATCCTGCGGACAGGACCGAAGTCCTACCTCGGCATCGAGCGGGACCCGGAAGCTGCGCGCATCGTTGGCGAGCTCGTCGTCGCACACGGTGAATGCCGGAACGTGGACGCGACCGCGACCGGACTGCCGGACGCGAGCGCCGACGTCGTCGTCGGCGAGGCCATGCTCACGATGCAGACGGACCGGGCCAAGCGCGCGGTTACCGGCGAGGCCACGAGGCTCCTTCGCCCAGGCGGGCGCTACGCGATCCACGAAATGGCACTGCAGCCCGACCATCTCGACCCTGCGATCGCGACCGAGGCCTGTCGGGGGCTCGCCGGCTCCATCAAGGTCAATGCCCGGCTGTTGACCGTCGCTGAGTGGCGCGCGCTGCTCGAGGGCTCAGGACTGGTGGTGGATGTGGTGCGTACCGCGCCGATGGCTCTGCTGCACCTGCGCCGCAACGTCGCCGACGAGGGCGTCACAGGGACGCTGCGGATCGCGGGCAACGTCCTGCGGTCGCGGGACGTGCGCCGCCGCGTGCTCGACATGTGGAAGACGCTCCACCAATACCGTCACTCGATCGTCGCGGTCTCCCTGATCGCGCATCTCCCATCGAACGAGGCAACGTCATGACTGAAAGCCTTCCGCCCGAAGCCGTCGCCAAGCCTGGGATGCACGACCTGTCCGACGTCGCGAGCCTCGTACAGATCCAGCCGGAGGCGACCGTTTCCAGGACGGTCCTGCAGGCCGAGGGCGTACGCGTCGTGCTCTTCTCATTCGATGCCGGCCAGGTCCTGACCGAGCACACCGCCGCCGTACCCGCGCTGCTCCAGGTTCTCGATGGGCACCTGCGCATCATCGCCGACGGCCGCACGGTCGATCTGCTCCCGGGCGGACTCGTTCACCTGGCGGCCCGTCTGCCACACGCCCTCGAGGCAGTCGAACCCTCCCGGCTTCAGCTCACGATGCTCGACCCGCGCGTGCAGGCCTGAGCAATGGTGGTGGCGCGCGTATTCGCGGTCATCGCCGCACGCGGTCATGAGCCTCTGGCTGTGGCGAGACCCACAGGTTGTTTTACTGACAAAATGAGGGAAAACTATGTCCGTGTCCCCTGAACCGATCGACTCCCGCACCCACCGCGTGCTCGCCGGGGTGAGCCGGGTCGCGGTCCTGCAGACTCTGCGCGAGAACGCGGGGTGGCTCGACGTACAGGCCATTGCCGAACAGGTCGGGTTACACACCAACACGGTGCGCTCACACCTGGACCAGCTCATGGAGGCAGGCCTTGTCGAGAGCGCCGTACAGGAACGGACGACGCCCGGGCGCCCGCGCCTGCTCTTTGGTGCCACCGAGACACCGGGCGCCGGACCGCAGGACTCCTACAAGGTCCTGGCCGAGATCCTGGCCAGCGGCATCCGCCAGGGCCAACCGGCACCTGCTGCGGTGGCTGCGCAGGCCGGCCGGCGGTGGGGTCAGCACCTCGAGCAGCAGGGTGGAGCGAGCACCGAACCGGTCGACTCCGGCCGCGCAGTCGAGCGCATCGTCGCGCTGCTGGACGAGGTCGGATTTGCCCCGCGAATCGGTGACAGCCACGCCGCGACGGTCGACGACGCGGGCGCCGCAACCGTGATCGAAGTGCACCGGTGCCCCTTTTACGACGTCGCGCGCGAGCACACCGATGTCGTCTGCGCTGTGCACCTAGGTCTCATCCAGGGGGCGTTGGGCCAGATGCAGGCCCCACCCGCAACAATCCGCCTCGAGCCCTTCGTGCGCCCTGACCTGTGCCTTGTGCACATGGCGCCCGCCGTGATCGATGCTCGCGGCTTGCGGGCGTGAGACGCGGCCGGTTGTCTGTGACCCAATTCCTCGGCCCGGGAACCGAGGCAGGCCAGCTGCGTGAGGCGCTTCGGAACGTGATCGACCCTGAGCTCGGGATTGACATCGTCTCTCTCGGCCTGGTCTACGGCCTCGAAGCGGGCGTTCGGATGGTGACGTCGACGGGACCCGTCGGCTCAGTCATACCTGCCAGTGGGCGCACGTTGCCGACGATCCCGCGCACCCGCCTTCCGCTCTTTATCGCCGCTCTCGTGTGCCTGCTCGCGGGCTTGTGGGGTGGGCTTCTCCTGCTGGGTCTGCCCGTGCCGACCCTGGTCGCCACGACCGCGGAAGACCACGGGATCCTGATGGCGCTCGGGTTCCTCGGGACGGTGATCTCGATCAAGCGGGCGGTCGCGCTCGGTCGCCCTTGGGCCTTCGCTGCGCCCGCCTTCGCCGGCGCGGGAGGCGTTGCCATCCTGGTGAGCCTGCCGCCCATGGTGGGGCGCCTGCTGTTGTGCGCCGCGTCGATCGTCCTGGTGGTCGTGTACGTCGTGGTGCACCGTATCCAACCCGCCCTGCATCTGAGGGTGATGGCCGCCGGGGCCGTGTGCTGGTATGTGGCGCCCCTGCTCTGGTTGATGGGATGGCCGCTGCCGCGGCTGGTGCCCTGGATCGCAGGTTTCCTCGTGCTGACGATCATCGGCGAACGCCTGGAACTGGCCCGGGTGGCGTTTCTGACGCGAAACTCGGTCCGCCAGTTCCTCGCCGCGGCGGTCGTCTTCGGTGTCGGGCTCGTGCTCACGACGACGGCCAGGCCTTAACGTCCTTGTGTTTGTGGGTGGCGTAGTTGTCCAGAATCATATGAACCGCAAGGCCTTTGGGCACTTCCCTGTCGACCGTGCGCAGGAACTTCAGAAACTCCTCGTGGCGGTGTTTGTCCATGCACGACCCAATGACGGTGCCATCGACTGCGTTCAGGGCGCGGTGGTGTTGTGTATGGACGAGAAGACCTCCATCCAGGCACTGGACCACACGCAGGCTTCGTTGCCGATGACCAAGGGCCGGGCGGGCACCACCACCAGCGACTGCAAGAGGCACGGTACGACCACGCTGTTCGCCCCCGGAAGGGCACCAAGGACTAGATGCTGGATCTCTGGTCCCTCGTGCGCTTCCTGCACGTGGTCGGCGCGGTCGTGTGGCTCGGCGGCCAACTCACGGTCTCCGCGCTGGTGATGCCGGTCGCACGCGACCGCCTGCCCACCGAGGTTCGCGCTGGCTTGATGCGCGTGCTCGGGATGCGGTTCGGCATCGCCACCGTGGCGGTCCTGATCCCGCTGCAGGTGGCGACAGGAGTGGCCCTGGCCCGACACAAGGGGGTCACCGTGGCCTCCCTGGCCGAACCCGGATACGGATGCATGCTCGCAGGGAAGCTGGTCGCGTTCGCCCTGGTCATGTTGGCCGCCGGGCTGCACGGATGGGCCATCGCCGCGGGACGCGGGACCCTGGCCCATTCTCTGGCGATGTCGTCGCTTGCCGGGTCGTTCGTAGTCGTGCTGCTGGCCACGGCGCTGCCGGTCACCTGAACTCGCTGGCGACCCTGGTCGATCCCCTGCCCGGCCGACGCCTCGTTCGCGCAGCGCGGCCCTGGGTCCGTGCTAGCCATCGATCACCGACTGACCAGGTGCTGATGCGTTGCGCTTTGCATCAGGACAGAGCGCCGCGACCGCCGAGGGAAGATCGCTCCGCCAGCCCTGAGCCGACGGCCGCAGCCGTCCGGCCGCGCGTTCTCTGGCCGGCGCCCCAGAGCGCAGTCCAACGGCCACATCCCTGTGCCCTTGGCGAGAGGTCAACGCGGGCGTGGGGCCGCTTGAGCACGGCTCTTTCCACGAAGAAAGTGCAATGAGGTCGACAGGTACGTGGAAGCCCTGCTGGCAGACCCCAACCACGACGTGCCTGCGATGTGCACGCACCTGGCCGGCTGTGCCGCTGCGCTGAGGAAGCGATCCCTCATCGGGCTGGTCGCGGGCCATGACGGCCTCGATCCCGCACCGGCCTTGCGACGGCTCGAGGACGACCCCGACCTGACCTGGCCACATATCTGTCAGGCTCAGCCCGCAGGGCTGCGGTTTGGCACGGTTAGCGGGCCCTTCCCGGGATCAAGACGCTGCGCCACACATGTCTGGTCATGGCTAGGAAGACGATCGCCCACGCCGTGAGTGCCACCCACAGCTCAACCCTGCCGATCATCCCGACGACCGGCAGCCGGTCCGCTTGACCGAGGTAGATACCCGCGACGGCATATATGCCGAGCGGGAAGACAATGCTCCACAGCGTCGCTTCGTAGCGAAGTGGTACTCGCCGCACGACGTGGCGCCACCAGCCCGCCGCGACCAGGACTGGAATCAACCACGTCGCGAATGCCCAGAACACGACAGCCAGACCCGCGATGAGCTCTCGTGTCGCGTGCACGATCGGCGCATCCGCCATCTCGACGATGCGTGCTCCCGCCAGGACCGTGATGGCCAGGGCCCCCATCGACACCCAGTAGGGCGGAGTCAGCTCCTCTGGTCCGAACTCGTACAGCATGAGCCGCAGCGAGACGAACAGGCCAGCCGCGGCGTACAGGAAGACTCCGACCGACCAGGACATGACGGCAAGAAGGGCGAGTTCCCGGCGTCCTGTGACGAAGACGGGCTCGATCACGGCGGCGGCGATGGCGACCGACTCGCTTGCGACCACCCAGATGAACCAGGTTCCGTTTGCCGTTGCCACAATCGGCCGCTCAGCCCGCCCCAGCACTGCGGTCCACGGCACGACGTAGCCCAGCACCAGCCAGGCAATCCCGGACAGCACAAGCATGGCTGCGGCTGCCCCGTAGTAGCCCTCGATCCCCAGGCGCACACCCAGCACATTTGGTGCCGGCGACGAACGTGAAGAAGCCGAAGCCTCGTCGCGGGTCGTTGAAGACGTCGTTGGTCGCTTGGCGGTAGGCCACGAAGCGCCAGGCGGTCAGGGAAAGGAGTACGACGAACGCGATGGCTGAGATCACCAACAGGACCCAGGAGATCGCAGGGAAGTCCTCCAGCTTCATGCCGACGGAGATGATGCCGGGGGCCATGACGAGGGCGAAGTACCCAGGTGTGAGCCCCTTCAGGCCTTGGTGCACTCGTCCGCTTAGTCCACGCTTAGTCCGGTAGACACACGCCGCAGGCTACTGGTGTCGCACCCGACCTGACGTCAGCGGCGCCCTGACAGTGTCGGCCACGAAAACGAATGAGACCGCCCAGGTGCTGGGAAGCGGCCGCTGACCCGGTCTTCCCTCCGGTGGCAGGGGGGTGATCTTGTGGTCAAGGTCCCTGGCCAGCAGCCTTCGGGATCGGACTCTCATGCGGAGCCAGTCATGACGCGTTGTGCCATGCGGCCAGCGTCGCGGAACCAGCCGCGCTCTCTGGCGGTTGACCAGGGTCCACCGCGGCGTGAGATCACCATCGCCTTGCTCGTCCGCCAGGCCCCGATCGAGATTCTGGCCCACAGAGACCGGGCGCCGCCATGACGTCAGCAGCAATCCAGGACGTGCGCGCGATGCGTAGGCAGCTGCCCGCCCTGACTTCTGTGCTGAGGAAGCGCGACCCCCCCCCAGCGGTACGTCGCGGATCAGGAACGACTCGGTCCCGCACCGGCATCGCGGCGGCCAGAGGACGACCCGACCTGAGCTGACCGCGCCTGGGCCGTGATCCAGCCAGCTCGGGTTCTTAGCCAGGGGTTGGTATGGGTCGGCGCAACACGGATACGGCGAAGGGTGCGTCGTTCCGCCACGGGCGCAGATCCCAGGTGGCAAAGCGGTGCTCGAGTACCAGGCCCGCGGTGGCGCTCTGATTGTCGAAATCAGCAAGGGAGTAGCCGCGATCCAGGCCGAAGCCGACGACGAAGAGGCCATCGTCGCGTAGGTGCGCCCTGATGCGTGCGAGCACGGTGCCTTCGCTTCCCGGTGCGAGGTATGGCATCACGTTGCCGGCGCATACTGCGGCGTCGAAAAGCTCCGGCTCACACTCGACGGCAAGATCAAGTTCGGCCAGGTCGCCGACAAGCCAGGTTGAGCCGGGATGATCGGCTTTAGCCGCCTCGATGAGTTCCCGATCGGCGTCGACACCGACCACGACATGATCACGGGCCGCCAGCGCGGCGCCTACCCGTCCTGTTCCGCAACCAGCATCCAGCACACGTGACGTGCGCGCGAGCATCGTATCGAGCAACCGGGCCTCCCCGTCAAGGTCCACTCCCTCCTCGGCCATCCGGCGGAACCGTTCGATGTACCACTGGGCATGACCGGTGCCGTGGGCCGTGACCCAACGCGTCTTTTCACTCACCAGAGAACGGTAACCGTTGACCCCGCCTCGGTCAGCAGCCTCGGTCCGGCTGAACGGCACGGTCAGAGGTGGCGAACATCGCGATCGTGCTTGTGTCGTATCGCCTATTTACACGGCCTGTCTTGTTTTAACGGCCCATATCGTGGAAACTACGGATCGTGACGCAGCACCAAAATCCGGCGCGCAGCCCCGTGACCGGGCCACGAGCACCGGGCCGCTATCGGCATGGCCACGTGGCTTCCGGCCGCTCGGGAGTGAGCCATCATCAGGTGCTGGCCTGCACCAGTCGGATGGCGGTTCTGGAGCTGCTGCGTTCGCGGGCCCAGCCGCTGGGCGTCGCTGAGATCGCCCGCCGTGTCGGGCTGCACCAGAACACCGTGCGGTCCCACCTTGATCTGCTGGTGCACTCCGGGTACGGATCTGCTGGTGCACTCCGGGTACGCCATCCGGCGCAGCGAGGCTCCGAGCGGACCGGGGCGTCCGCGGGTGGTCTATGAGGCGACCGCGGCGCCTGACTGCGAGGGCAGCTACCGGCTGCTCGCCGAGGTGCTTGCCCAGTACCTGGAGGCGAACAGTGCGCGCCCCGGCGAGGCTGCTGTGGAGGCAGGGCGGAGCTGGGTCGGGTCAGGTCGACGTACGCAGAACGGCCGCGAGGGTACTGAAGAAGCAGTCGCGCCACCGGCTAGCGAAGACGCGGCCATCACCGAAGTCGTGCGGGTGCTGGGCGATATCGGCTTCGCGCCCGAGTTGAGCGCCGACGGCACGTCGATCTACCTGCACCGTTGCCCGTTTCGCGAGTTGGCCCAGAGCCAACCGGACGTGGTGTGCGGAGCCCATCTGGGGATGATCCAGGGCGCCTTGGTCGAGGTCGGTGCCCCGGTCAGTGCCACCCGCTTGCTCCCCTTCGTCGAGCCCGACCTGTGCATCACCACCCTGACCCGTCGGTCCGGCCTTCCGCCGCGGGCGGTTCCGCTGCGTGCACCAAAGCAGCTGTGAACTATGAGTTTCACCAGGCGCAGCGTCCGTGGATGGGATAGGAGTCAGACGTGAGGAATGCGATCAGGATATTGATGGCACAACCGAGGGAGTGCCAATGAACGGTCCAGCCAACTCCGGCGCGGCGGCCGGGTCGGGGAGCCGCCAGCCGATGGTGATGCTCGCTCTGGCTACGGTGGGTTTTGCGGTGAACTTCTGGGCCTGGGCACTGCTGAGTCCGCTGGGCCCGCGCTACAAGGAGCTCTTGGGCCTGTCGGGGTCTCAACAGGCTCTGATCGTCGCAGTGCCGGTGATCGTTGGAGCGCTGGGCCGGATACCGGTCGGGGCTCTGACCGACCGGTTCGGCGGCCGGGTGATGTTCCCGCTGGTCTCGATTGCCACGGTGATACCCGTCCTGTTCATCGGCCTGGCCGGTCAGAAGTCCATGGCGGCGCTGCTGGTCGGTGGATTCTTCCTAGGCATCGGAGGCACCGCCTTCGCGGTCGGTGTTCCGTTCGTGACCGCGTGGTTCCCTCGCGAACGGCGCGGACTCGCCATCGGAATCTTCGGGGCGGGCATGGGCGGGACCGCGATCAGCGCGCTGACCACGGTGAAGCTGGTGACCGGGCGAGGGGCGTCCTCACCCTTCCTGATCACCGCCGTCGTTCTGGCCCTGTATGCCTTGGTCGCCTGGTTGGTCATGCGCGACGCACCAGGACGGGAGGTGCCGACGGCGCCGCTGGGAGCCCGCCTGGCCGCGACGGCGCGGCTGTCCATCACCTGGCAGGCGTGCATCTTGTATGCCGTGGCATTCGGCGGTTACGTGGCCTTCTCGGTCTACCTGCCGGCATACCTACGGACCGCCTACGGCCTCGAGCAAGCCGATGCCGCCAACCGGATGGCAGGTTTCGTGATCGTGGCCGTGGTGATGCGGCCCGTCGGCGGGTGGTTCTCTGACCGGTATGGCCCCATGCCGGTGCTGACCGCTGTCTATGCAGTCCTGACGGTCGGGGCCACGCTGCAGTCCTTCACACCAGCCCTCGCGCCGTGGGCGACGGTCGCCTTCCTGAGCATGGCGGCTGCCCTTGGTGCCGGCAGCGGTGCCACCTTTGCCCTGGTGGGCAAAGTGGCACCGGCCAACAAGGTCGGGTCCGTCACTGGGCTGGTCGGTGCTGCCGGTGGCCTGGGCGGATTCGTCCCCCCGCTGGTGATGGGTTACATCCACGGCCGACTCGGTTCCTACGGCTTGGGTCTGGCGCTCTTGGCCCTGGTGGCAGCGGCAACCATGGTCTTCACGATGACCGTTGTCCGGTCCGCTGCCGTCGGCCGGGCCGCTTACGCCAGCAGCGGACCGAAACCACCGAGTCGGCAGAGCCCCGGGCATCGGGCGCGCCCCAGTGTGTGAGTACTGCGGGTGTCAGCAGATCGCCACCATCGCCGAGCTGACCCGCGAACATGTTGCGGTGGTCACGCTCAGCGGCCAGGTCCGGATCGCGACGGCAGGTCAGCGCCGCGGCGATGTCGTCACCAGCTGCCGGCAGATCCTGGCCATCCTCGGTCCGCACACGGTGGTCGAGGAAGAGGGCCTGTTTCCTGAGATGGCCGGCGAGTTCCCCGATCACATCAAGGCGCTGCGCTCTGAGCATCGCGAGATCGAGAAAGTCCTGGGTGAGGCTGCGGGCGGCTTCCCTGATGACCCGACCTGGCCGGAGCGGCTGGAGGGCGTTCTCTTCCTGTTGCGTGAGCACATCCTCAAGGAGCAGGACGGCGTTTTTCCGGCCGCACTGATCGCTCTGGACACCGACCAGTGGGAACGTATCGAGGCCGTGCGAGCCCAGCTCGACGCGCCGCCAGCAACATCGACACCTATCGAGAGGGACCGCGGGTGAGCACCGACCAGTGGGCAGGAGCGTCCGGTGACGGGCTGGACGATGGGATCACCCAGGCGTTGGTCCGGACTCGGAGGTTCTTCACCAAGGCTGAGGTCTCCCAAGACCTGCGCACCCTGCACCGCAGCGGCGGGCGCGAGGCGGACGCGTTCTACCGTGACCGATGGGCGCACGACAAAGTGGTCCGGTCCACCCACGGCGTGAACTGCACCGGGTCCTGCTCGTGGAAGGTCTACGTCAAGGACGGCATCATCACCTGGGAGTCCCAGCAGACCGACTACCCGTCCACCGGACCAGACCGGCCGGAGTACGAGCCCCGAGGCTGCCCCCGAGGCGCCGCCTTCTCCTGGTACACCTACTCACCAACGCGGGTGCGCTACCCGTACGTGCGCGGCGTACTGCTGGAGATGTACCGCGAAGCCAAGAACCGCCTGGGCGACCCGGTCCTGGCCTGGGCCGACATCGTCGGCGACCCGGTGCGGTCCAAGCGCTACAAGGCAGCGCGCGGCAAAGGCGGACTGGTGCGTGCCTCGTGGGAGGAAGCCGCCGAGATCGTTGCCGCTGCCCACGTTCACACCATCAAGAAATGGGGTCCCGACCGGGTCGCCGGGTTCTCCCCGATCCCGGCGATGTCGATGGTCTCCCACGCCGCCGGTGCGCGGTTCGTGAACCTCATCGGTGGCTCGATGCTCAGTTTCTACGACTGGTACGCCGACCTTCCGGTCGCCTCGCCGCAGGTCTTCGGCGACCAGACCGACGTCCCGGAGTCGGGGGACTGGTGGGATGCGGGCTACCTGATCATGTGGGGCTCGAACGTGCCGGTCACCCGAACGCCGGACGCACACTGGATGACCGAGGCCCGATACCGCGGCCAGAAGGTGATCGCGGTGGCTCCGGACTACGCAGACAACGTCAAGTTCGCCGACGAGTGGCTGCCCGCCAAGCCTGGCACCGACGGTGCCCTGGCTATGTCCATGGGCCATGTCATCCTCAAGGAGTTCTTCGTCGACCGCCAGGTCCCGTACTTCACCCAGTACGTGTCTCGTTACACGGATCTGCCGTTCCTGGTGCGCCTGGATGAGCGCGACGGCGCGTATGTCCCCGGCAAGTTCCTGACCGCAGAGGATCTGGGAGCTGAACAGGCGGCGAGTGAGAACGCAGCCTTCAAGACAGTGTTCCTGGACGCGCTGACCCAGGAACCTGTGGTCCCCAACGGTTCGATGGGACATCGCTACGGCGATGAAGGAGTCGGCAAGTGGAATCTCGACCTGGGCGACGCTCACCCGATGCTCAGCGCTCAGGGTGGAACCGAACCCGCTGTCGAGGTTCGGATCCCGCGCTTCGACAGCCCCGACGGTGAGGCCGCCCTGCTCAGCCGGGGGGTCCCGGCCCGCCGTGTCAACGGGCACCTGGTCACCACCGTCTATGACCTGATGCTTGCGCAGTACGGCGTCGCGCGTGACGGTCTGCCCGGCACCTGGCCGACAGGCTACGACGATGCCGACGAGCCGTACACGCCCTCGTGGCAGGAGAAGATCACCGGTGTGGCAGCCGGCGCTGCGGCGCGAATAGCTCGGGAGTTCGCGGCCAATGCCGAGGAGTCAAAAGGGCGTTCGATGATCATCATGGGCGCCGGCACCAACCACTGGTTCCATTCCGACACCATCTACCGGGCGTTCCTCACCCTGACCAACCTGACCGGATGTCAGGGCGTCAACGGTGGCGGGTGGGCTCACTATGTCGGCCAGGAGAAGGTTCGTCCGCTCACCGGCTACAACCAGATCGCCAACGCTCTGGACTGGGTGCGCCCGCCAAGAAACATGATCCAGACGGCGTACTGGTACCTGCACAGCAACCAGTTCCGTTACGACCACTTCGGCGCGGACACCCTCGTCTCAGCCACCCCGGGTGGGCAGTTGGCGGGCAAGACAACCGCCGACATCATCGCGCAGTCGGCCCGGATGGGGTGGATGCCCTCCTACCCGACCTTCGACCGGAACCCACTGGACCTGTGTGACGAAGCGGACGCCGCGGGTCATTCGGTTTCCGAGCATGTGGTCGATGAGCTGAAGGCGGGCCGGCTGAGCTTCGCCTGCGAGGACCCGGATACGCAGGAGAACTACCCACGCGTGCTCTCCATCTGGCGTGCCAACCTCCTGGGCTCATCTGCCAAGGGCAACGAGTACTTCCTCAAGCATCTGCTCGGGACCGACCACTCGGTCCGGGCGACCGAGACGCGTGAGAGGGACCGGCCCAAGGATGTCGTCTGGCATGACGAGGCGCCCACTGGCAAGCTCGACTTGTTGCTGTGCCTGGACTTCCGGATGACCAGCACCACGATCTTCTCCGATGTCGTCCTGCCGGCAGCCACCTGGTATGAGAAGCACGACCTCAACACCACCGACATGCACCCCTTCGTGCACTCGTTCAACCCGGCGATCAGCCCGCCCTGGCAGACGCGCACCGACTGGGATGCGTTCATGACCATCAGCAAGCGGTTCAGCGAGCTGGCAGCGCAGCACCTGGGCGTCCGCAAGGACGTGGTCGCGGTGCCACTGACCCATGACACTGCTGATGCGATGGCGAACCCGCACGGCGTCGTCGCGGACTGGAAGGCTGGGGACTGTGAGCCCATCCCGGGGGTGAGCATGCCCAAGCTCGTTGTCGTGGAGCGGGACTATGGCGCTGTCGCCGCGAAGATGGCCGCCGTGGGACCGCTGATGGACACCCTTGGCGCCACCACCAAGGGGGTGACCTTCACGCTGGACAAGGAGATCAACTACCTGCGACAGAAGAACGGCACCGTTCGCGGTGGGCCGGCCGACGGTCGCCCGTCGCTGGCCCGCGACGTCGATGCCTGCGAGGCGATCCTGGCGATGTCGGGCACCACCAACGGTCACCTGGCCACGCAGGGCTTTGAGACGCTCGAGAAACGGACCGGGGTCAAGCTCGCCGACCTTGCCGCCGAGCACGAAGGCAAACGGATCACCTTCGCCGACACCCAGGGACCCCCGGTCCCGGTCATCACCTCCCCGGAGTGGTCCGGTTCGGAGGCCGGCGGTCGGCGCTACTCACCGTTCACGATCAACGTCGAACGACTCAAGCCATGGCACACCCTGACGGGGCGGATGCATTTCTACCTCGACCACGACTGGATCTGCGAGCTCGGTGAGGGGTTGCCGGTATTCCGGCCGCCGCTGAGCATGTCGGCCTTGTTCGGCGAGCCCAAGATCGGCCAGACCGGTGAGATGGGCCCGGGAGGTGAGCTGGGCGTGACCGTGCGCTACCTGACACCCCACAGCAAGTGGTCCATTCACTCGGAGTACCAAGACAACCTGTTCATGCTCTCGCTGTCCCGCGGAGGCCAGACCATCTGGATCAGCAAGGAAGACGCAGCCAAGGTCGGCATCCACGACAACGACTGGATGGAGGCGGTCAACCGCAACGGGGTCGTGGTCGCGCGGGCGATCGTCAGCCACCGGATGCCCGAAGGCACCGTCTACATGCACCATGCCCAGGATCGGCTGATCGATGTCCCAATCGCCGAGACTTCTGGTCAGCGAGGCGGCATCCACAACTCGCTGACTCGTCTGATGATCAAGCCGAGTCACCTGATCGGTGGCTACGCGCAGCTGTGTTACGCCTTCAACTATCTCGGCCCGACGGGAAACCAGCGCGACGAGGTCACCATGATCCGCCGTCGCTCGCAGGAGGTGCAGTACTGATGCGCGTGATGGCCCAGATGGCGATGGTGATGAACCTCGACAAGTGCATCGGATGTCATACCTGCTCGGTCACCTGCAAGCAGGCCTGGACCAACCGGTCCGGTACCGAGTACGTGTGGTTCAACAACGTCGAAACCCGCCCTGGACAAGGGTATCCGCGCGGTTACGAAGACCAGGAGAAGTGGAAGGGCGGCTGGACTCTGAACCGCCGCGGCAGGCTCGCGCTCAAGGGCGGTGGTCGCCTCCAGAAGCTTGCGACCATCTTCTCCAACCCCAAGCTGCCCTCGATCTCGGACTACTACGAGCCGTGGACCTACGACTACAGCACCCTGACCGACGCCCCGGCGCAGAAGCACACGCCGGTTGCCCGGCCCAAGTCGCTGATCACCGGTAAGAACATCAACATCGCCTGGAGCGCGAACTGGGATGACGACCTTGGTGGCTCCATCGACCACGGGCACAAGGACGTGATGCTCAAGAACATCGCCGACAAGGTGAAGTTCGAGTTCGAGCAGACGTTCATGTTCTACCTGCCGCGGATCTGTGAACACTGCCTGAACCCCTCGTGTGCTGCCTCCTGCCCATCGGGCGCGATCTACAAGCGGGCCGAGGACGGCATTGTGCTGGTGGACCAGGACCGGTGCCGCGGTTGGCGGATGTGCGTCTCGGGCTGTCCCTACAAGAAGATCTACTTCAACCACAAGACCGGCAAGGCCGAGAAGTGCACCTTCT
>OCZT010001869.1_pt1 | contig 21866 bp, 18 predicted proteins | sample 1539031 | NCBI WGS metagenome assembly OCZT01 (sample SAMEA3539308, study PRJEB22396) | soil metagenome | biome: tundra; feature: field; material: soil | place: USA | collected 2010-05 | depth 0.15 m | reverse complement strand
TGGGCGGCCATGCGGAAGAAGACTTTCATGGCCTCGAGACATTCTTCGTCGAGGACATAGTGGATGTTGGTGGTCAGGTAAGCGCGGATGGTCTGCTCGGGAATGGCAATTCTGACGGACCACTCGGCAACCAGGGCGTCGATGTTTTGCAGACCGTGGATGCGGGATTGGATGAAGTCCTGGGCTATGGATTCCCAGGTCCCCAAATGCGAGGGATCTCCACCCCACGGACTAAGACCTGTCCGTGGGGACCCCGTCCCTGGGGCACCCGAGGATTGGGGCGAAGCGGCCCAGACGGCGGAGACGAAGGGCAGGCCGGTAAGGGCGTGCCACTCCTGGGCGAGGTCGTGGTAGACGAGTTCTTCGCCGGTGCGCTCGAAGCGGTTGGCGCGCTCCTCGAGAGCCAGCAGGGCGGGGTCGCCGATGAGGATGGCGGCGTCAGCTCGCTGGAGCATGGAGTCGAGGTCGGCCAGGGCGGGCAGAAAGGGCACGTCGGGGTTTCCCCATTGACGAAAGAGAATGCGTGCGTGGGCCAGGGTGGTGCGGCTGGCCATGTCGGCGGCCACGGAGCGCAGTGTGTGGAGCCGTTGAGCAGCGCGGCGAACCAGCAGCAGGGAGCGCACACAGCCTTTGGAGGCGATGGTGCAGCCGGGCAGGATGCGCAGGCCGGGGGTGGTGGCCAGAGCGGCGATGGGGATGAGGCCAATGTCAGTTGTGCCCGAGGCCAGGCGTGCGGCGCACTCCGAGGGCGACATTCGGTCAATCTGGTAGCGGAGGGCGAGCGGGGCTTCGAGGGGCGGGTGCTCGAAGTCCCACATAAGGGGCGCGGGGTTGAGAAAGCCGATGGCGGCAACGCGCAGACGGGGAGTTTCAATCACGCCTTTTAGAATACCAATCGAGAGCGGGGAATGGGTGCGGCGTGTGTGGGGTGAATCCGGGGCGTCAATGGGCGCGGCTGTTGGTTGTGTCCTAATTTGAAATCCACAGGGTTATCCTCCGATTATGGCTCCAATGGAGAATCAGGGCTTTCAGGTTGCCACTTCTCACTGTATTCCTTTGTGAGAACAGAAGAAGCATGGCAGAATGCGCATGTCCCTTCTCCGTCACAATGGCAATCTGAAATGCGGAGCAGTCCGGCAAGAGCGTTCCGAAGTTTCCTTTTTCTTAATTCCGTCTCCTTAAACATAAAAAATAAACCCCCTACAGTAATGGAGACGGTAACTACCGCGACAATGATGAAGATGTGACTGAAATACATTTTTCGCTTCTTTCGATTTCGTCCGCCATGTTGACTCGCCCGGCCTGACAGCCTCATCCTTCCGGTAGAGTCCTAACTTGTCTTTTCGGACTGCTACTATGTGTGCTTGGTGTACCCCTCTATGCTGGAATCGAGAATTATAATTCCCTTTCTTTCTCCCTCTGTGATGCAGTAACAGCACCATCCTGTCTCATGGATAGGCGAGAGGGCGGCATTCCCAAGAACGTCTCTATAGCGCACTACCCCGAAAATAAACGCTTGAAGTTCAGAATGATCGAAACGCGTGCATTGCTCCGAGTCACCCCTGAGTCCCAGATCGTATCTTGCCAGTGGACGCAATACAAGAGACTCTCCTGGCAGGAGAACCTTTGGCGCCTTATATACATCAACTTTTTTATAGTCAGGGGTTTCAGGCAGAGACAACTCGACAAGATTGAATCCCCAAGAGTCGGAAATGATAGCTGCGGGAGTTTTCCCCAGATTTATGGCCTTCACCTTCCATATTTGCTTCAAATCCGAACTGGTTTCCACAATTACCTGAATCCACGGTCTTTCCGAGTTGATAAAGGCTTGAATGTTCAACAGGGCACTCTTAGCAGCCTTTTTCGTCTCCCACGATTGCAAGCCGATCACACAGCCGGTGAGACCAGCGATGATAACCAGCCACCAGTTTGAGTCGCGCATCCAACGGGGCCATTCGAAGGACGGGTTCCGATCTGGCGCGATGCCATTGTGCGTAGTTTCCTTGTTTCCGACGTTGGTCTGGCTATTTTCGCCATTCGAAGAATGAAGGGCTGGTTGCTCTTGTTTAGTTGGCTGTGATTTTGGGCTGGGATTTTTAGCGCTCTGACCGAGCATTATCCCTGCGAAGAAAAGCCACACAATCAACATCGCCAATCTTTTTCGCATGATTGAGCAATTATATCCCTATGAATTTCAAATTAGGACACTACCCGGCTGTTCTCCGGCTTGACTTTTTCTAATGAAGAAGGAGGGTAATGTTGGCAAAATCGGCAAGAAGTTTAGATTTAGCTTTCCTGTAAGGAAAATCAACCTGTGCTGTTTCTGGACAGATGGATTAAACGATGAGCACAATGCCCCAAGACGCGCTCTGTACGGCGACGGCCACTTTGGACGAGGAGCGGCTGGCATGGCTGGCGCTGGTGCTGGCGCCGGGGCTGGGTCCAAAGCGGATTCTGGACGCGGTGAGGCAGTTGGAGGCGGTGAGCGAGATCTTCACGCTGCCGCTGACGGCGCTCGAAGGGCTGCGGTTTCCGGCTCAGGCGGCACAGTTCATCTTCGACGGCAAGGCGCGCCACGCGGCTGAGGAGGAGTGGGCGCGGGTGGCGGCGCAGGGTGCGACGCTGGTGACGTATAGCTGCGCGGAGTATCCGGAGCGGCTCAAGGAGATCTATGACCCGCCGCCGGTGCTGTGGGTGCGCGGCTCTGTCAACTTGCTGAGCAGGCCGGGGATTGCGATTGTGGGCACGCGGCATCCGACTCCATACGGCACGGGCATAGCGGAGATGCTGGCGCGGGATTTGGCGGTGCGGCGGCTGCTGATTATCAGCGGCATGGCGCGGGGCATCGATTCTTGCGCGCACAAGGGAGCGTTGGCAGCGCGCATGCCTACTGTGGCCGTATGGGGAACGGGCATCGACGTGGTTTATCCCAAGGAGAATAAAAAGCTGGCCGAGGAGATTTTGGCCACCGGCGGGGCAATTGTGAGCGAAATGCCGATGGGAACATTTCCGGGGCCGCAGAATTTTCCTCGCCGCAACCGGATTTTGAGCGGGCTGAGCGTGGCCGTGCTGGTGGTGGAGGCGGCGGAGAACTCCGGCACGAGGGTCACCGCGCGCTGCGCCGCCGAGCAGAATCGCGACCTGTACGCGGTGCCGGGCAATGTGACCAGCAAGGGATCGTGGACTCCCAACACGCTGATCAAGCAGGGGGCCAAGCTGGTGGCCACCTGGGAGGATGTGTGGGAGGATCTGCCCTCGCAGGTGCGGCTGGAACTGGAGGCCGAGGCGCCGGCTGAATCGAAATCGCCGACGACAGCATCTCTTTTGCCGGAGCAGGTTCTGCGGCCCGAGGAGGCCATGGTGCTGGAGGTTCTGCGCGTCGACGATAGCCTGCAAATCGACGAGATTCTCGAGTTGCTGGAGACGCAACTGACTTCTTCGGAGGTGTTTACGGCGCTCTTCGAACTGGAGATCACGGGACGGATTCGGTGCCTGCCGGGGAAAAATTACGTGCGGGTCATGTGAAAAAGACAGGGAATAGGGAACAGGGAACAGGGACTAGGGACTAGGGAATAGGGAATAGTATTCGAGCACGGGGCGACCTTTTTACAGCGCATACGAAATAGATCGTCAGCGATGATTGCGGGTGATATAGTTTCCTCCTGACCCGGGATGCACTTCCCAAGTTCCGGATCAAAGGAGAGTCAATGAAAATGTTATCTGGAAAGATCGTCGCGACAGTCGGATTGCTTGCCCTGATGGCGGTTGCAGGCAATCTTGCGCAGGCACAGCACGTTACGAAGCCAATGGCAGTGGAGCCACGGGTGAACACGGAGCAGCTCCAGGCCACGGCAGATAGGGCCGCAGTCAGGATTCAGGAGTCCATCCCCGAGAGGAGAGCGATTCTCGATGCGGTGCGCACGAGGAATACAGAGCAGGCACGCTCCCTGCTGCTCAGGAATGGCTTTACCGGCAAGCAGCTCGAGGGTGCGAGGATCGAGCTCAACGACAATACCGGCGGCAAGGGCAACGTTGAGAAAATCAAAATTGTGATTCGTGTCTCTTGCTGTCCGATGTCCATCGTAATCACCATCTCGTTTTGATGATTCGGGTTTCCCGAACAGCATGAGGACGGTCTGCCTGGACCACCGAAGCATCCCCGCCAGGCACTGAAGACCAGCAACGTCCGGGCTGAATTGGGCGCGGCAGGGTTTCCCACTTTGCCGCGCTCTCATTCCTGGGCAAGCTGGAGTTGCCAAGCTATGGTTTATGAGTCATCTGAGAAGGCCGAGCAGGATGCCCGCACGCCCCACTTCCACGCTGGGCCTGGGCATGAGGACCATTCAGTTACCTTCATGGTAACTTTGGTGCCATGGGAGTTAAGATAAATCTAAGGTAGAGTGGGGAATGACCCTTTTCGGGTTTGGGATGTCATCTATGGATGCTTCGAAGTCCGTTTTACCGCGCTCGTCTGCTGATTCCCCGCCGGCCTCTCAGCGGCAGGAAGTGCGCTGTGCGGTTCGTTTTCCGCTGGCGCTGCCCGTGATTTTGTCGACCGGCAACGGAGAGATTGCCGCTGTCACCCGGAATGTTTCCGCCAGCGGCGTGGTTTTTGAGTTGGACAGCCCGGTCAAGGCAGGGCTGGAGATCCGTTTTTCCCTGCGTATGCCTTGTGAGGTGCTGGGTACCCCACATGATGTTCTGGTTCAATGTCAGGGACGTGTGGTACGCTGCACGAGGAACCAAAGTAACTATCTGGCTGCTTCTACCATCGACGAATATCAGTTCGCCGAGCAGTAACAGCCGGAGAGGGCCTGACGACAACCATTTTCTTGGCATGAATTCATTATGGATATTCTGGACGATTCTGCAGAAGGCGAAATCAACGATGCTCCGGTGCAGCCGGGGACCATCCGGGTGATACTTGCGGATTCGCAGGCGATTTACCGCGTCGGGATTCGCAAGATATTCGCTCTGGAAGACGATCTTCGCGTCGTAGCCCAGGCCGATACCCTGGAGAATCTGCGGGCGGCCATCGAGCGCTATCCCACCGACGTGGTGCTGCTGGAAGGCAGCTTGCTAGTCGGCGCAGCCAACATCATTCCCGACCTGCTGCGCGTTGCTCCTGACGTGAAGCTGATTGTGCAGGCTGTGGCAGCCGACGAAAACCAGACCGTGGAACTGTATCGCCGCGGAGTGCATGGTATCGTCAGCCGCTCCATCTCGCCCGACCTGCTGGTCCGGTGCGTACGGCGGATCGCGGCCGGCGAGACCTGGATCGACAACCAATCGGTCAGCTGGGTGATCGAGGCTTATCGCGCCCAGGCCGCTGCCCTGGTCAACCCGCGCGTCCAGCCCAAGCTCTCGCCCAAGGAGATGTCCATTATTACCTGCATCACCCAGGGCAAGCGCAACAAGGAGATTGCATATCAGTTGGGGACCACCGAGCAGGTGATCAAGAATTATCTGCGCAAGATCTACGACAAGCTGGGCGTCAGCGACCGGCTGGAGCTGGCTCTCTATTGCCTGCACAACAAGATTATTCATACCGACACGGATGAGGCATTGGTGGCGCAGAAGATTGTGGGCAAGTAGCCGGATTTTCTCTGCAACAACAACGGCCAGCTCGCGGGCTGGCCGTTTTGCATTGCAGCAGAATTTGCGAAGGACGGGCGGACCCATCCTGAAGGAAGTTGCGCGTCGACTGGATCGGTTACTAATCGTTTTCGGGACGTTTGTAGGGCTTTTGCATCCATTGGCGGGCCTCGTTGACCGCGCCCTGGGTGTTGTCGTTGGTCTGCACCGCGAGGCGATACTCGTTAACCGCCCGGTCGCGCTGGCCGGTGATGTCGAAGATTTTGCCCAGCGCAATGTGGCTCCATACCTCTGTCCAGCGCGGCTCGCCGTCTCCGCGCAACGCATCCCGATAGGCATTGACGCTGGCCTGATAGTTGCGCTGCGAGAAGAGCACCTCGCCGATGCGGTAGTTGGCCAGCGAACTCTGCGAATTGGCCTCCAGGGCTTTCTGATACTCGGCCAGCGCGCCGGTCAGGTCGCCCTGGGCCACCAGTTGCTGGCCTTTGAGAATATGGACGCGCACCTGCAGGTCAGGGGTGGACTTGAGCACCCAGCCCTGGGGGTCGATGCTGATGCGGCGGGGACGGCCGAAGGTGTCCACGACAAATTGCGTGGTGGCGCCCACGACTTCTATTTTTTTCGTTTCGGTTTTGCCGTCGGTTTCCACGCGCAGCTCCACCGGCATGCGGAAGAGGTCAAGGTCCTGCTCGATCTCTCCGATGGTGCGGAAGCCTTTGTTGTTGCCCAGCCGGTAGACGGCGTACTTGTTGTTGAACTGCGGCGCGCCGGTGCCGTCTACCCATTGCGCAAAGAAGGCGGTCAACTGCTGCTGACTCTCGGCCTCGGCTACCTTCTCGAAATCAGCCGCGCGCATCGAGCTGTCGGTGTATTGGCTGAGCGCGCCTTTGAGCGTGGCCAGAAAGGCCTGGTCGCCGATCTCCCAGCGCAGCATGTGGAAGATCATGGCGCCCTTTTCCAGGGTCATGGATTGGAACTCGGGCGAAAAGGGGCTGAGGCGGCTGACGCTCGACAGGGGAATAGTGTCGTAGGCCAGCGCTCCGGCGGACACATCCTGCAGGGCCGTCTGCAGAGCGTTCTTGCCGCTGTCGTGCTCGACAAACATCAGCTCGCTGTAGCGGGCCATGCCGTTGGTGATCCAGGCGTCGTTGAGGGTGCGCGGGCTGACTTCGGAGCCCCACCACTGGTGGGCGATGGTATTGGCCAGCAGGCGAATGCTGCTTTTGTCGCCCACGCGCGAGCCGGGGATGGCGGCCAGCTCCGGCGCCCAGACGGATTGCAGCGTGTCGTCCGGCAGTTCGACGACATCGAGGTGGGTGGATTCGCACGCGCCAAAGCTCGCGGTAAAGAAGTCGTACTCGCTGGCCGCCGTCTGCGCCAGTTCGCTGGACGATTGCTGGTGGTTCGCCGTCAGATAGACCTTCACATTGCCGGAGCCGGCCGAGACCGGGGCCATGTAGCGACCGGCAATCACCGTGCCCGGAAAGCCGGACTTGTTCCAGTTGAAGTCGTATTGATCGCCGGGCTTGCCGCTGTCCAGGGTAACGGGTTTCGCCGCTCCCTGGCTACCGCTGGCAAAGACCCGCATCCCCTGGGGAACGCGAATGTGCATCTCCGCGGTGAAGCGGTTGGTGAGGTAGCCGGACGAGATTCCAGAAACGGGGAACCAGCGCGCCGGGTAAAGCAGGTAGGTGATGGGCTCCTGGATGGCGGCTAATTTGAGGCCCTCGGCTGGACCCTCGATTGGGCCGTCGTCTTTGCCGGTGATGACGCCCTCGTACTCGAAGGTCCAATGTACCGCTTGCCCGCGGACAAAAGGTGTTGCCGGAGCGATGAGGATGCTGCCATCCGCCGAGCGCTGGCCGGTGAGCACGGTGCCGGCCTCGTCGGAGATTTTGGTCAACTTGAGCGCCGGGTGGAGGCCGAAGCTGGCTGCCTCAGCGTTTTCAGGCGCGGTAAAACTGACTACAACTTTGGCTGCCAGATGGTGCGTGGCTGTGTCGATCTCGGCGTCGATGACGTAGCCGGATACGGCCAGAGTGGGCCGCTCCGGCCGCTGGGCGGCGAGCGGAGCCGCCACCATGAAAGCGCAGGCCAGGCAGGCCAACGGCGCGATCCTTGTCTTCATACGCATCGCAGCCATTATCGCAGTCATCGCCATGGCATTTCACCTGCGCCCATGCCAATTCGACGAACGGCGGCCGGGTTGCGTTTACTGTTTGACGATTTCCAGCTCAATGGTGAGCTTGACATCATCGCCCACCACGGCCGCCACGGCCGCCGGTAAGCTGTTTCCAATCCCGTAGGCGGTCCGGCTGAGGGTGGTGATGGCTGTGAAACCGGAGTGCGGTTTTTTGTCCATCGCGCCCTCGACCGGCTTGCTGGGGCCTTCCACATCGAGCACCACGGGCAGGGTGACGCCGTGCAGGGTCAGGTTGCCGTTCACCGTCAGCTTGTTGCCGTTCTTCACAATGCCGGAGCTGGTAAAGGCTGCCGTGGGGAAGGTGGCCACATCGAAGAATGCCGCGGATTTCAGGTGCGCGTCGCGGGTCGGATCGCCGGTGTCCACAGTGCTGGTGTCAATGGTGACCGTCACGGTGGACTTGGTGATATCCGTGTCGTTGAAAACAAGTGTGCCTTTTACCCCGCCGAAGCGCCCATGTACGTTGGAGACGCCGCCGTGGCGAATGCTGAAATAGACTGCGCTGTGAGCCGGATCGGTGGCCCAGGCGGAGGTTTGCGCCATGGCCAGAGGAGCCGCCAAAGCCAGAATGCCAGACAAAATTGCCAAACTCTTCATCGTAATTTCCTTTCGGTGACGGGCCGTTGGGCCGCTGTGGGGGTGGGGGAGGGAAGCTTCTTACCGATGGACAAAAAACAGGGGACTGTCTTCCTCGCGAAATCTTCTCGTAAAATTTCGATACTGATCGATTGTGATTTGTTGCAACAATTATTGTCTGGTTCCAATAGACCAGCATTGGAAAGGAAGTTCGAGTCCGATACTCTGTTCCCTGGTCCATGGGGCCTGCTATTCTCGCGTAGATGTACGTTCTGAATGATTTCCGGCGACTCACCCCTGCCCAGAGGCGCACCTTTCTGGCCGCCTTCCTGGGCTGGACCATGGATTCACTCGACTTTTTTCTGCTGGTGTTCTGCGTCAAAGCCATTGCGGTGGACTTCCACACCCAGCCGTCTGCGGTGCTGGGCGCGGTCTTCTTGACTCAGGCCTTCAGGCCGGTGGGCGCGGTGCTGTTCGGCGTGCTGGCCGACCGCTATGGCCGCCGTCCGGTGCTGATGGTGAACATTCTCAGCTTCTCGGTGATCGAGCTGGCCTGTGGCTTTGCGCCCTCGCTCGCGGTTCTGCTGGGGTTGCGCGCGCTGTTCGGCCTGGCGATGGGCGGCGAGTGGGGCGTGGGCGCGGCGCTGGCCTTTGAGACTCTACCTACCGAAGGCCGCGGCGTCTTCAGCGGCATCCTGCAGGAGGGCTACGCGCTGGGCTCCATTCTGGCCGCGGGCGCCTTCGCGCTCTTCTTCAACGGCTTTACACTGCTGGGGCTGCACGTTCCGGGGATTGGCTGGCGAGGGCTGTTCATCCTGGGCGCACTGCCGGGCCTGTTCGTGTTCTTTATGCTGTCGCGGGTGGCGGAGTCGCCGGTGTGGCTGGAAGGAAAAAAGCAGCGGCTGGCGCGCTCTGCCACGGACGCCCTGAGCGCCAGGGCCGGAGATCTGACCCGCCTGATAGCTTTTCTGCCCACGTTTCTTTTCCTGATTTTGCTGATGACCGCCTTCATGAGTTTTTCGCACGGCACGCAGGACGTGTACCCCACTTTCCTGGGAACCTATGCCAAGCTCACGCCCAAGATCGTCGGCCTGATCGGCGTGTTGTACGGGTTGGGATCGATTGCCGGGGGCATTGCCTTTGGCGCGCTGTCGGAGAAGTGGGGCCGCAAGCGAGCCATCGTGGTCGCGGCGCTCTTATCGATTCCGGTGATTCCGCTTTATGCCTACGGCCACTCGGCTGTCACGCTGGGCATCGGCGCGGTGCTCATGCAATTCATGGTGCAGGGAGCGTGGGGCGTGGTGCCGGCCTATCTCACCGAGTTGTCGCCGGCCCCTGTGCGGGCCACGGCTCCGGGACTGGCCTACCAGTTGGGCGGGCTCATCACCTCGTGGAACGGCAAGGCTCAGGCGCTGATTGCCGAGCGCACCGGCAACTACCCGCTGGTTCTGGCGATGACCGTGATCCTGGTGGCGCTGACGCTGGCAGGTTTGGCGCTGATGGGCCGCGAAGCCAAGGGGGAGGAGATGACGGCGGCGTAGGGGGAGGGGTTTGCGCCTACCGTTGAAACAAGCCAACCAACCTGCCGCTTGCGAGGATGTGCCCCTGCATAGCGGCTTCGACCTGCGCCCGCTTCTCTCCCACCGGAAGATTCAGCTTTACATCCAGCGCATAGAGCGTGAAGACGTAGTGGTGCGGCGAGCCTGGCGGAGGACCGGGGCCTCTATAGCCGATCTCGCCGAAATCATTGCGCCCCTGAAATGCGCCGTCCCAAAGCTGGTCCGCACCCGGCACTCCCTCGCTAAGCGTGCGCGTCCCGGCGGGCAGGTTATAGAGCACCCAGTGGGTGAAGGTTCGGCCAGGCGCGTCTGGGTCGGTGACAATTAGCGCCAAACTCGCCGTTCTGGCCGGTGGAGCGTTCCAGTCGAGTTGCGGAGAAAAGTCCTCTCCGCTGTACGTATACTTCGCAGGAATCTGACTTCCGTCTTGGAAACTGGTACTAGCTAGATGCATCGTCTCCCCTCTGGCAATTGAACTATGGCAACCGGGAAGCGCCGCAACCAGGAGCAGAAGCCCTGCTGCAACGCAACACGCCTCCTGCTGCAATCTGCCGCCAACACCCTGCCGGTTCTTACTTGTTATCGTGCTCATTAGGGGCCCTCTTCATTGCAAATTTTCTAATGCCTCGGGATTATAGACCATTTTCTCGTTTTCTGGAATGTGGGCATCGAACTATCCCACCCTAGATCACCCCAGCGAGCAAAGTTCACTCGCCGGGGACCCCGATAGCCGCAAAAACAAGAACGCGACGAGGGTGGGGCACCCAGTTTCGAAGATGGGGGCCCGGCTATTCCCTAGTCCCTCAGTCCCTAGTCCCTGTTCTTTCATTCCGGCCGGATGAGTTCGATGCGATCGCGGGTGCGAACCCAGGTGTTGCCGGCCATGCGCCCCACAGCGTCCAGGCCCGCCGGATCGACGCGGAAATTATCCACCAGATCCTCGCGCAGGTGAAAGCGCACCACTTCGCCCAACACGATCACGCCGCTGCCGGGCGCGTGGCCGGTGTAGATGATCTGAAGGAGCTTGCACTCCATCTGCGCGGGCGACTCGGCGACGCGCGGCGGGCGGACGGCTTCGCTGGCGATCGGCGTCAGCCCGGAGAGCACGAACTCATCCACCTGCGGCGGCGCCTCGGCTGCGGAGGCGTTGGCCGCCGCGGCGATGGCTTCGCTGACTACGTTGATGACGAACTCGCCGGTCTCCTCGACGTTGCGCAGTGTGTCCTTTGGTTCGGCGGTTCCGGCGGAAGCGCCGGGGCGCAGCGCAGGGCAGAAAAGCACGGTGGGCGGAACGGAGCCGACGCCACAGAAGAAGCTGAAGGGCGCGAGATTGGCCACGCCCTGTTTGTCCATCGTCGAGACCAGCGCCACTGGCCGCGGCACGATCATGCCGGTCATCAGCTTGTAAATCTGCCGGGGTTGGCAAGTGGCCGGGTTGAAGCAGAGCATGGGGCTTGCGGAAGAGCGTGCGTTCTCCATGCAGATAGCCTAGACCATTGCGGCGGCGGGCGTGAGAGCTAGAATGCGCATCTCACTTTTCTGTCTGTTCTGTCAGCCCAACCTCGGCCGGCGGCGCCAGCGTATGCGTGTTCCACCATTGCTCCAGCACCAGGTTCCAGCGGTCGCTGCGGCCAATCCACAGTTGCGCGGAGCGGTCGTAGCGAGCCTGGTTAATCTCCAGCCAATAAGGCCGGTTGTCGCGCAGCCAAACCTGGCGATAGAGCCCGCCCAGCAGCGAGTAGCCGTCGCGAATGTCTTGCAACAGCCCGTTGTTTGCGCCGATGGTGTACAGCTTTGCCTCGACGTCGTCCCTATGGCTCTTGATGCCGGCCATGGATCGCGCCTGCGAGTAAAGTGCAACGGATTCATCGGCCGCTTGAAATTTGAGGCCCACAAAATCGATGCGGCGCGCGCCCAACTCCAGCGCATCCAGCGCCTCGGGATTTTCCAGGGCGCGATTCTCGAGTTTTGCGGCTGCCCTGGCTTCGGCGACGAGCGCAATGGCGCGCTCGGCGTGCAGGCGCAACGCGCTCTCGTAGGGCCGCAGCTTGGCTCCCACGCGCTCACCCTCCGGCGAGAAGGGATCAACCCAGAAGTAAACGTCTCTGGCATCGTGCAGGTCGGCCCCTTTGAACGCGGCGTGGGCGGCCATCAGCTCGCGCTGCGCCTGGTCGATTTTGCCCGTCGGATCGGCATGAAAAGCCTGTCCAAAAGACGCAACGAAGTTGTCCTCCGAGCTTTCGCCCGACTGCCATCCGGCTGCCGCGCCAAATAGCACGCCAAACCAGTTCTGGTCGAAGATGCCCTCGCCGTCGTCGTTCCACACGGTGTTCAGCACGCCGGTTGCGCCCAGCGCCTGGCCGTCGCGCACAAAGATGCGAATGTTAGCCATCGCCGCATTGTTGTTGGGGTAGAGGCGGCTCCAGTTGCTGACGCCGGGCGACACCCAGGTTTCTAATCCAGCTTTAATGAACGGCTCGATGATTGGCTTGAAGTCCGGCCGGGCGCCGTACTCCCAGGGCACAGCGATCATGTCTTTGGGCAAGGTGCCCACCAGCTCCGGCGATTTGACCGCAATGTCGCCCCAGAAGAGCAGCCGCTTGTGGTTGGGCTCCAGCGTGGCGTGAATCTGCTTGAGGAAGTCGATGTACACCGCGCCCGGTCCCTTCTGCTCCACCTGCTCGCGCGTCTTGCCCAGGCCCAGCTCGAAGGTTTCGTCGGCGCCAATGTGCGCAAAAGGAGCGGGAAAAACTTTGGCCAGCTCGCTGAACCAACTGCCGATCAGTGGCAGCGTGGCCGCATCGCCGGGGGCCAGCACCGAGCCGTGCGGCGTTTCGCCCAGGGAAGAGAACTGCTCGAACTTGAGCAGATGGTGCAGGTGGCCGAAGGACTCCTGCTCGGGAATGACGGTGATGTGGTACTGGGCGGCATAGGCCACCAGCTCGCGGGCTTCGTCCGGCGTCATTGCGCCACCGGGGAAGGCCGCGACGGGAGAGGAATCATAGGCGAAGGTGTGCTCAAAGTAGGGCGAGAAAATGTTGATCTTGTAGGCCGCCAGGGTGCGAATCTCGCGCTTCAAAAAATCCATGTTGGGCAGCGGGCCGCGCGACCAGTCGTCGGATATTCCGCGATAAGCCATCGCCGGCCAGTCGCGCAACGTGGGCACGAGCAGCACCGCATTGTTGCCGCTTCCGCGAATCAACTGCTTCACTGTTTGCGCGCCGTAGAAGATGCCGGCGGGGGTTTCGGCGATCACCGCCAGGCCGCCCTGCCCGTCGGGCACGATGATGTAGCCCTCGTCGTGCATCGCCGGGTCAAAGTTCAGGTGGTTCGATGCCAGCAGCGCCTGGGCAGGCGCGCTCTGGGCCCGCTCCAGCCGGATGAAGGGTGCATCCTGGCGTACCGTTCTCTTTCCCAGGCGATCTTCGATCAGGTCCTCGACGGCAAACTGATCCTCCGCATTCTTCTCCGCGATGACCAGGAATCCAATGCCCCCGATGGGAATCGCCTGAACGGCTGTGCACTCCCGCGGCGCGGGCACCAGGCGCAGACCAGCGCAGGAGGGCGCTGCTGCCGGGGCGGTTTGAGCAAATGCGCCGACAGTGGCGCACAAAATAAGCAGGGAGAAAACGGAGATAGAACGGCGCATGTGGACTGCCTCGACGATCGGGTTTCGTTTACAAGGCTAACGCATCGCCGCTTCGGCTGTGAAACGGGTCTACACTGGCATGGGGCCTCGTACGCCGCTTTATGCCCAATTGAGAACAGCTACAGGCCGAGAAATCCGCGCAATGCCTTGTCCACGGTCCGCATAGTAGCTGCATCCACCTTGCCAATCCGAGCGCCAAGTTTTATGCGAGGCACGGCTGTAGCCTTGTCGACCATGATCTGAGAGGCTTTGCGCAGTCCTGTTTCCCGGCTGGCCGCTACCGTCACCCGGAAGAGCGGCGCTTCGTGTATCTCGCTGATCAACGGCAGCACAATCACCGAGGGATGACGGTCAAATGCATCCGACTGCGCGACCAGCGCTGGGCGCGGCTTGCCGTAATCGCCGGAGACGGCCACGGTCACCAGATCGCCGCGCTTCATATGCCGCCTTTTTCGAATCCGGCCAGCGGGGCGCTCACATCCTGAATCCAGCGCATCACCTCGGCCTCATCCTCCGATGCGGCAATCAGCTGGGACTGGTGGCGTGCCTCAGCCGCAAAGCGGCGCTTCCGAGCCTCTTCCACATAGCCGCGCATCAGGGCACGCAAGACCTCGGCGGCCGGACGGTCTTCCGCCTCCACCACGGCCACAAACTCCTGCTTGAGCGCGGCATCGATGCGCAGATTCAATGTCGATTCCCTGGGACGGGCAATAGCGCTGGGCATGTTACAACTCCTGCATACATTATATAATTACATATGATAATTACGCAAGATATATACGTTTTTGTTCAGAAACGGAACCTGATGAGCGGAACCAGGAGCCAAATATTTCGCTATGCGGTACGCAGCACCGGAGTGTGACCCTTGGCACAGGCTCAGACAGGCTGCGGGAGGACAATAAACCTGTAAGGCCTGCCAGCCATTTGCTGCGCGGGCCGGGAGAGAATTCTGATGAGCGATCTTGCAGGACTAGCTGAAGCCGTTGCTGTTGACCCGTTGGTTGGCCATCCCGCTGACTACCACGTTTTTCACAAGTTTCTGGCACGCTGCAAGCAGTTGCCGGCCATCACCACGGCGGTTTGCTGGCCATTGTCGGATGTGGCGCTCCGAGGCACGGTGGAAGCGGCGGTCGAGGGGCTGATCAAGCCAACGCTGATCGGCGACGAGGCCGCGATGAAGGCGCTGGCCGCCAAGATCGGCGTCGATATCTCCGCCTATCCCATCGTCGATGCCGACAGCGAGCGCAAGGCCGCCGAGTTGAGCGTGGCCATGTGCCGCAGTGGCGGCGCCCAGGCCATGATGAAGGGCAGCCTGCACACCGACGAGCTGATGAAGGTGGCCATGAAGGCTGATACCGGGCTGCGCACCAGCCGCCGCATCAGCCATGTATTCGTGATGGATACACCGGCCTATCCGCGCACTCTGCTGATTACCGACGCGGCCATCAACATCGAGCCCGAGCTGGAGGACAAGATCCACATCGTGCAGAACGCCATCGATCTGGCGCACGCTCTGGGTATCACCGAACCCAAGGTGGCACTGCTTTCGGCCGTGGAGACGGTCAACCCCAAGATCAAGTCCACGCTGGACGCGGCTGCGCTATGCAAGATGGCCGACCGCGGCCAGATTACCGGCGGCATCCTTGACGGGCCGCTGGCCTTCGACACCGCGGTCAGCGTCAAGGCCGCCAGGATCAAGGGGCTGGTCTCGCCGGTCACCGGGCAGGCAGACATTCTGGTGGTTCCGGACCTGGAGAGCGGCAACATGCTGGCCAAGCAACTGGAATACCTGGGTGGAGCGCAGTTGGCCGGCATCGTACTCGGCGCGCGCGTTCCCACCATCCTCACCAGCCGGGCGGATTCGGCCGAGACGCGGCTTACCAGTTGTGCCGTGGCGGTGCTGCTGCACTATGCCGAGCATCCGCTGGGCAAGTCCTAGTTTTACCTTCCATTAGAGGTATCTAACGGGCGTCATCTCCTCAGGGAATGACGCCCGTTTTGCGTTTTGCCCGGTTTGGCCCTGAAGGCGATTTTTATAGTTATTTTGCATGCATCTTAAAGATATTGCAGGTTATTTCCGATGAAAGAAGCATACGGATTGATGTGGGAAACTTCATCTTGAGGGATTCCGGGCAAACGGCTCATGTTGGCTACGCACGGCGTATGCCTTTCCCTTCAAGAAGCGCGTTTCCTTTCGATGAGACGGGGAGATCGCCCGGATCAGGGAAGGCTGAAATGCTCCAATACGCTCAAGCCAATTTCTCCGCCCTGATTGAAAGCACCCAGGACATGATCTGGTCTGTGGGCCTCGACTATCGCTTGATTTCATTCAATCCGGCAATACAGCAGTACATCCAGAACAACTATGGCGTCCGGCTCGCGGAGGGGATGTGTTTTCACGAGGAGCTTCCCCCGGAGCAGGCGAAGTTTTGGCCGGTGTTCTATGAGCGTGTACTTGCGGAAGGCCCGTTTCGAATCGAGTGTTCCCGGGCCGATGGCGGCTTTATGGATCTGGCTTTCGATCCCATTGCCGTCGATGGGGATATTACGGGTATATCGATCATCGGGAAGGACATCACCCAGCGGAAGGCAGCGGAGGATGTTCTCCATGAGGCCGGAGAGAAGTATCGCAATATCTTTGATGGGGCGCTGAAAGGAATATTTCAGACAACGCTGGAGGGCCGTGCATTGGCTGCCAACCCGGCAGTGGCGCGGATGCTGGGCTACGATTCTCCGGAAGATTTCATTTCGTCTGTCAAGGATACGGCTCTCGATGTATGGGCATTTCCCAATGAGCGCGCATGGTATCTTCAGCTGCTGGAAGAAACTAGGGAATTACGCGGATATGAGGTCCAGTTCAAGCGCAAGGACGGAACCAGAATCTGGGTCAAGCTCAGCACTCGGAAAACTTATGCGGCCGACGGCGTGACTCCCATTAACGAAGGCTTCATTGAAGATATTACAGAACAGAAAAAATCAGAGAGCGCGCTCAAGAAGGCTGAGGCCAATCTCTCGGCCCTGATTGAAAGTACGCAAGACCTGATCTGTTCGGTGGACCTCGACTATCGCTTGATTACATTCAACCGGGCATTGCAGCAGAACATTCAGAAAAACTATGGTGTCCGGCTTGCAGCGGGGATGCGCTTTCACGAGGTGCTTACCCCGGAGCATGCGGAGCTTTGGCCTCGATATTATGAGCGCGTGCTTGCCGAAGGCCCGTTCCGGGTCGAGTATACCCGTGCTGATGGCGGCATTATGGAGTTGGCTTTCAATCCCATTGCCGTCGATGGGGTAACGACGGGCATCTCGATCTTCGGGAAGGAGATCACGGAGCGGAAGGCGGCTGAGGAGTCGCGCCGTTTTCTCGCCGAGGTGGTGGAGAGCTGCGAGGAAGCCATCATCACCAGCACTCCGTCAGGCGTCATCCTCTCCTGGAATCACGGCGCGGAAGCCATCTACGGCTACTCCGCCGGCGAGGCGATCGGCAAACCCTTCTCCATGATTATCGCGCCGGAAAGAAAAGAAAGCGCGGGCCGAATTATCGGGCAGATCCTGCGCGGGGCGCCCCCGAAGGAAGATCAGGGCGTAGGCTTGCGCAAGGATGGGAGCAAGGTTTACGTCACCGTAACCACCTGGCCCATCCGGAGTTCCGCCGGCGAAGTAACAGCTATCTGCACCATCGTGCGCGATGTATCCGCACGCCATGAGGCGGAAAAGGCCCGGGCATTGCTGGCCTCGATCGTTGAATCTTCCGGCGACGCGGTTCATGCCGTCAATCTGGATGGGACGATCGCCAGTTGGAATCCGGGCGCCGAACGGTTGACCGGCTATGCGAGCAAAGAAATTCTTGGGAAAAATGTGGCGATTCTTATTCCTCCCGGCCACGTGGGAGAATTGCGGCAGAGCATAGTAACCATCCAGGACGGACGCATCGTCAGTCCATACGATGTGGCTCTGCTGCGAAAGGATGGAAGCGAAATTGATGTATCGCTCACTCTGTCCCCGATCCGAAATGCGGAGGGAGCCGTGTCGGGCGCGGCGGCCATCGCCCGCGACATCAGCGAACGCAAGCGGACGGAGGCTGCGTTGCGCGAAAGCCTGGATTCTCTCCAGGAATCGCAGGCGATTGGAGGGCTTGGCAGTTACGTCCTGGATATCGGAACCGGCGTGTGGACCAGTTCGGATGTTCTGGACGAAATCTTAGGAATCGACAAGGAATATGAGCACACGATAACGGGGTGGGAGAACCTGATTCATCCCGATGATCGCGCCATGATGGCCGCCTATTTCGCGGAAGAAGTTGTTGGCAAGGGCCGGAATTTCAACAAGGAATACCGCATGATCCGCCAGTCAGACCATGCGGAGCGCTGGGTGCATGGAATCGGAAGGCTGGAGTTTGGCGTCAAGGGCCAGCCCGTGAAGATGCGCGGCGTCATTAAAGACATCACCGATAGCAAGCGGACGGAGATGCAACTGCGGGAGAGCGAGGAGCGCTATCGCACCACCTTCGAGCAGGCTGCGGTAGGCATTGTTCATACTTCTATCGAGGGCCAGTACCTGCGCTGCAACGCACGCTTTGCCGAGATCATCGGCTACCCGCAGGAGGAGGTTTCCGGCCTGAGCTTTCAGCAGATCACGGTTGCCGAGGATCTGGAATCCGACGATGTGTCTCTCCATAACCTGCAGGGAGGCGCTGCGGAGATCCCCAGCATAGAGAAGCGCTATGTGCGCAAGGACGGAAGCCTGGTGTGGGTCAGGGTCACGCTTTCATCCCAGCGCGATGGCGAGGGGAAAATTCTCTATTTTATCGCCATCGTGGAGGATATTCAGGAGCGCAAGGAGGCGGAGGCAAGGCTTACGGAGGCTACCTAGGCCCTACGCCTCAGCGAGGAACACTATCGCACTGCCTTCCAGACCAGCATCGACGCTATCAATATCAACCGCATGAACGATGGAATGTTTATCGACTGCAATCAGGCGTTTTTCGATATGTCAAGCTACAAGCGTGAAGAAGTCATCGGACGAACCTCGGAGGAAGTAGGAATCTGGGCGGACGCGCGCGACCGGCAGGCCATGATGAATATGTTGCGCCAGGACTCCAGTATTTGCGGCTTGGAAGTCCAGTTGAGAAGGAAGGGCGGGGAGATTGGTTGGGGGCAGATATCGGCATCGGTGATCGAGATTGACGGCGTTCGCTGCGCTCTTTCCATTACCCGGGATATCTCCGCTGCCAGGACAGCGGAGAACACCATCCGTAGCCTGGCTTTCTACGACCCTTTAACGGGCTTGCCCAACCGCCGGATGCTGATGGAGAGGTTGCGCCAGCCCCAGGACGCCGGCGCCATGGGCGACCGTTCGCAAGCGTTGTTGATGATTGATCTGGATCACTTCAAAACCCTGAACGACACCCTTGGCCATCCATGCGGCGATCTTATGCTCAAGGAAGTCGCGCGGCGCATCGTTGCCTGTGCCCACGAAGCCGACACCGTGTGCCGGATGGGCGGCGATGAATTTGTGGTTTTGCTGGAAGAGCTGAGCAAAGTTGCCGAGGAAGCCGCGGCTCAGGCCAAGGCTGTGGGCGAAAAAATTCTGGCAGCGCTTGACCAGCCTTGCCTGCTTGATAACCATGAATGTCACTCCACGGCCAGCATCGGAATCGCCGTCTTCGGGGATCGGCAAGACAGTACGGATGAGATATTGCAGCAAGCCGAAATTGCCCTGTATCAGTCCAAGGCGGCGGGTCGCAATACCCTGCGCTTTTTCTCCCCCGCGTTGCAGGCTGCCGTCAACGCCCGCGCTACGCTGGAGGAGGATCTGCGACAGGGGATCAAGACAAAACAATTCCTGCTTTACTATCAGCCGCAGGTGGAGCGGGGCCATGTGACTGGCGCCGAGGCTCTCATCCGCTGGAAGCACCCCAGGCGCGGCATTGTTTCCCCCAACGATTTCATTCCCCTGGCCGAGGAATCCAGGCTGATTCTGCCGCTGGGAGATTGGGTTCTGGAAGCCGCCTGCGAGCAGATTGCGTTGTGGGCAGGGCGGAAGGAGACGGCCCATCTTACGGTCGCAGTCAACATCAGCGCCCTGCAGTTCTGCCAGCCGGAGTTTGTGGAGCAGGTGCTGGCCATCCTCAGCCGCACCGGCGCCAAGCCAGAAAACCTCAGGCTGGAACTCACCGAGAGCATGCTGGTGGAGAATATCGAGGACATCATCGCCAAGATGAACGAACTCAAGTCGCATGGCTTGAGATTCTCCCTGGACGACTTTGGCACCGGCTATTCCTCGCTGGCCTACCTCAAGCGCCTGCCTCTGGATCGCTTGAAGATTGACCGGTCGTTCGTGCGCGACATGCTGGTGGACGCCACCAGCGGAGCCATTACGCAAACTATTCTTTCGCTGGGCCGGGCCATGGGTGTCGCGGTCATCGCCGAGGGCGTGGAAACCGAAGAACAGCGGGACTACCTTGCCGGCCTCGGCTGCCACTCCTTCCAGGGGTTCCTGTTCAGCCCTCCGCTGCCGCTGGAGCAGTTCGAGGCTTTTCTGCTGGGATTTGCCGAACACGGCAGCCCGTGTTAAGCCGTTTGCGCTTGCTCGCCGCGCAAGGTACAAGTATTTCAGGAGATGATCATGGCTTCATTGCGTAACTTCAAATCGTTGATGGCGACGCTCACCATTCTGCTGCTGCTTGCGGGCATGTCAGGATTGGCTGCCCAGAGCGAAACCGCGAACAAGAATGATCTGCACGCGGTGGTCGATTCCAACAATCAGTTTGCAATCGATCTCTATCGGAAGATCAACTTGAAGGAAACGGGGAAGAACATCTTCGTCTCGCCCTTCAGCATCTCGACTGCCTTGGCAATGACCTATGAGGGCAGCAGCAAAAACACGCGTAAACAGATGGCTACCGTTCTGCACTTGGATATGTCCGATGCGGATAGGCAAACAGGCTTCTCCGCGCTGCTGGCCGAGACCAGCGCGGGACCCGGCAAGCATTACAAACTGAATGTGGCGAATGCGCTCTGGGGACAGAAGGGCTATCACTTCGAAGCGCCCTTCCTCAGCGCCACGGAAAAATATTACGGCGGCGCCTTTAAGTTCGTGGACTTTATCGGCAACACGGAAGGCGCCCGCGTGGAGATCAACACGTGGGTTGAAGACCACACGGCAAAGATGATTCTCGACTTGATTCCAGCAAAGGCGATCAATACAGGTACTCGGCTGGTGCTGACTAACGCCATTTATTTCAAGGGAACCTGGGCGTCGCAATTCAAGCCAATATTAACCAAAGACGCGCCCTTCAACGTGAGCAAAACCGTCAAGGTGCAAACGCCCATGATGCACCAGACCGGGCACTTCCGCTACATCAAAGAGAATGGGGTGGCGGCCATTGAGCTTCCCTATGCGGATGACGACCTGTCCATGGTCGCCATACTTCCCGATGGCGATATCGACAAGATGGGCGAAAACCTTACGCTCGACCAAATCAATCAGCTTTGCGTTGATATGTTCTCGCAAGACGTGGATGTTATTTTGCCGCGCTTCAAGATGGAGGCTGGCTACGGGCTGGGGCCGATGCTCTCAGAGATGGGAATGCCCGATGCATTCATCGACCGGATAGCGGATTTTTCCGGCATGACGGGACAGCCCGCTCTCTACATCGACAAAGTCATCCACAAGGCCCGGGTCGAGGTGAACGAAGAGGGCAGTGAAGCGGCAGCGGCGACGGCCGTCATTATGGCAGAAAAGGGCATGATGATGGACAAGGCAGTTTTCCGCGCCGACCGGCCATTCTTCTTCATAATTACCCACCATAAGACCGGCGCCATTCTCTTTATAGGTCGCTTGTCGAATCCTTCACAGTAGCAGGAATCAGCAGTAAGCAAAGAGGCCTCGCGGAATGCGAGGCCTCTTTGCTGTTGATTCGCTGCTTTGCTATTTCAGCGTGATGTCCGCACTCAGCGGAGTGTTTTCGCTGGAGTCGCCGACGCGGAGGACGAATTTTCCGGGATCGATGGTCCACTTTTGCGCGGGTGAATCCCAGTAGCTGAAGGCGCGGGCATCGCGGCCCAGGCCCTCACCGACCTTGAGAGCCAGCGATTCTGAATACTTGCCTTGTGACCAGAGTCACAGTACGGGGTGAATGGGGTCACTGCCAGTGCCACTGCCGGGAGCGCAGACTCGAAATCCAATAGGCACAAAAACAGCCAGTTCCCCGGAGGATTCATGGGTTTTGCAAGCGGCTTGAAGACGATTGTCGTGGCCACCGACCTCAGCGGCCGGTCGG
>OCZT010001868.1_pt1 | contig 21878 bp, 17 predicted proteins | sample 1539031 | NCBI WGS metagenome assembly OCZT01 (sample SAMEA3539308, study PRJEB22396) | soil metagenome | biome: tundra; feature: field; material: soil | place: USA | collected 2010-05 | depth 0.15 m | reverse complement strand
TTGTACACGCGACGCGTGATCGGGGAGGAAACGCTGTCGAGTACCAGACGCTTCAATCTCTGCCAATGGGCAGCCTGCGGAACAACAATCACATCAGTCATTTAGGTCCTCTTAATGGGCAATATCGGTAGCCATGTGGACCTTACCTCGGAGTGGCGGGGACATCAAGCAAAACGCCGAAACATCTGGTGGATTCTCCGCAACGACATTGGTGTGAAGGGGATTCATCAACAGGCACCATCTTGCCGGACTGATTCGGCTCCGGGAACGGGATTGATTCCGTCATTCGGCTGTTCTATTATTTGGAATTAGGGTAGTTCCGTCATGCGGCCTGAATTATGTGAGCCGGATCGACCGATAGATCCGGCGCGTTCCACCGAGCCGGTTTGGAGCGTCCTTTTCCGAGATGGATCCGAGCGGCGTTCCGGGGATGGAATTCCCCGTTTTACGTTCTGCGTTCCCACCAGCAGAGCCTTCCAATATCTGCTGGCCACCGATGTCTATTCTGCGGCAACCGCGTTCATTCGGGGAAAGGTCGACGTGAAAGGCGATCTCGAAGCAGCCATACGCTTCAAAGGTTGGCAGCCCCAGAGCGCTTTGCGAAAACATCTCTTGGGCGCCATCGCACGCTGCGCGGCGGCGCTGCAAGGCGGATTCCAGACCGGGACCCAGGCTGCGCGCAACATCCGCTTTCATTACGATCGCTCAAACGAATTCTATCGGCTGTTTCTGGATCCACGCATGGTTTATTCCTGCGCTTATTTCCGCTCGCCGGACATGACGCTTGAAGACGCACAGGTCGCCAAGTTGAACCATATCTGCCGCAAACTGGATCTTCAGCCCGGCGAGCGATTCCTGGACGTCGGCTGCGGCTGGGGCGCGCTGATCGGGCACGCTGCCGTTCAGTATGGCGCTTCCTACACCTTCGCAAAGGCGCTGGGCACCCAGAGTGACGAGTTCGGCGGTATCAGCGGCTATTTTTCTCCGCGCCAATGGAACTACGGTCCGCTCGGCGATAGCAGCCGCACACACTCACTCGTGCTGAATTACTCCTACAATCTGCCGGCTCTTGGAAAAAAAGCAGACATTCGGCCGCTGGGCTGGGTTACGGACAACTGGACTTGGAGCGGCATCACCACCTTGGTTACCGGTACGCCTTACATGCTGACGATGTCCACCACCGATGGTCAGGATATCACCGGCTCCTCGGAAGGGGCTCGCCCGACGGTGGTGGGGAACGTCTGCTCCGGCCCGACCGGATTTAACCCGGCGGCTTTGGCTCGCACACCCCAGGGCAGCTTCGGAAACCTGGGGTTTGACCCATGCACCGGTCCGGGTGTGAATAACTGGAATATGGCCTTCGCCAAGCGCTTTCGGCTGAAGTCCGAAGAACGCTATCTCCAGGTCCGGGCGGAGATGTTCAATACTTTCAACCACACACAGTACTCGAGTTTGGATACGAGCGTGATCTTCAACCCAGCGGGTAAGAACACGGACCCAAGCTCCGGCATGTACACGGCTGCGCATAACCCGAGGATTATGGAGCTTTCGGTGCGGATTGCCTTTTAACGCCGTACCGGTCACAACTTATGAAAAGCGTTTTGAGTGTAGCCGCGTTGCTTTTGCCTCTGCTGGCCCATGCCGCGCCACCCGATGGCGGGTTCCTTCCGGTGTCCGTCTGGTATGCCGGCGGCAAGGCACGGGCACCCATGCTGGAGCCGGTCACGCCGGAATCGCCCGCGCTCTGGCGTAAAGACCTGGTGGAAATCAAATCGCTGGGTTTCAACACCGTCCGGACCTGGGTGGAATGGACGGCCGGGGAGCCGCGTCAGGGCGAGTACCACCTCGAACAACTCGACCTGATGTTGAAGCTAGCGGACGACACCGGTTTAAGAGTGATCGTGCAGACCTATGTCGATTCGGCTCCCGATTGGGTAGGCGTGAAATACCCGGACGGGCACTTTATCGCGCAGAACGGACAAGCCATCCCGTCGCAGTCCGCGCCCGGTTTCTGTTTCGATAACCCCGGCGTACGCCGGGCAACGCTCGATTTCCTCAGAGAGGTGGTGCGGCATGTAGCGACAAGCCGCGCCTTCTATGGCTGGGACCTGTGGAGCGAGCCGCATATTATCAACTGGGCGGAAATCAACTACATTCCCAACGCATCGTTCTGCTACTGCCCGTACACGATTGCGCGGTTTCGGCAATGGCTTCAGGCGAAGTACCGCGATCTTCCAAATTTGAACAAAGCCTGGTACCGCCAATTCCAGGACTGGAAAGAGGTGGAGCCTCCGCGTTTTGACACGATTCTCTCCTACACCGATTACATGGATTGGCGCGTCTTTATTACGCAAAAGATCGCCGAGGACCTGGGTATCCGGAACCGCGCGGTGAAGGAGATTCTCCCCGGCCGCGTTACCACCAGCCATGCCGCGGGTCCCAGCGTGTTGGGAAGCTTCGCGGGCGGAGACGGCAATCCCGATGATTATCTTATGTATCGGCAGGTGGACTATTACGGAACCAGCCTCTACCCCAAGCACTCGCTGCCTCCGCACATGTCTCCCACCCGCGTCATGATGGCCGTGGACCTCACCCGCTCTGCCGGCGGCAACCATGGGTTTTACATCGGAGAGTTGCAGGGCGGCTTTGGGGTACGAGGAGATGTAGTGAGCCAGGAGATCACACCGCTGGACCTGGTGAGGTACATGTGGACGGCGGTTTCACGCGGCGCTCGCGGCGTGAACATTTATTCCCTTTACCCGATGAATTCCGGTTATGAGTCGGGAGGCTATGGATTGATCGATCTGGATGGCACGCTGACCGAACGGAGCAAGGCCGCCGGTGAGGCCGCGAAACAGATCGATAGCAACGCGGACCTGCTGCTGCGTGCCCATCCGAAACCGGCCGAAGTGGCCCTAGTGGTCAACCAACTCACGAACCTGGTGGGTGGGGCGGGGCACTTGTACAACCGCGGCGCGGTGGTGCGCTCGCTTTCCGGCTATTACCGGATGTTTGCCGAGCGCAACATTCCGGTCGACTTTATTAACGCGGTGGAGCTTACCCCGGCGCAGGTGAAGCACTACAAGCTGATTGTTCTGCCTTATCCCATCCTGATGCTCTCGCAGGAGGCCCGTGTGCTCGAAGAATATGTTCACGAAGGCGGGCACCTGTTTACAGAGGCGCGAACGGGTTGGGTGGATGAGCGCGGCTCCGCGCAGAGCATCATCCCCGGATTCGGCTGGGAACGCATGGTGGGCGTTCGCGAGAAATCGGTCACGCCCAAGCCGGATCTCCAGATTCTTTGGGGAGACCGGAAAATCGCCGGGGCGGTTTTTGAAGAGCGCTTCACCGTGCTCGATCCGGAGGCAAAACCGCTCGCATATTTTGAGGATGGGTCTCCCGCGGCATTTGAACACAGGTACGGAAGCGGAAGCGCCATCATGGTGGGGACCTTCCCGGGGCAGGCCAATGAAGGTGCCGAAGCTCTCTCGCGCCAGCGCGCCAATATCGTGGTCGGAAGCATGCCGGCGCGCATCAGCCATGCAACTGATGCGGGATTGCATCCTCTCGGCGGGTTTCTGGCGGCATGGGCAGGCGTTTCTCTGCCCGAACTGAGAACCTCCGCGCCTGTTGACCTCCAGCAACTCGTGGCGGATTCCGGGCGCATGGTGTTTCTGATGAACTGGGGGACCCAGGCGGCCAAACTGGAGCTCACGGTGACGCTCGACAAAGCTCCGAAGCAGGTGCGCGAGATCACCACGGGCCAGACCTTGCCCGGTGCCCGTGCACGAGCCCAGATCGCTGTCGAAGTGCCAGCCCAGGGTGTACGTGTGTACCGGATCGACTACTGAGCAGACGGGGAAAGCAGGTCGACGTATCCGTGCCTGGCCAGGAACTGGAAGTAGCCGACAAAATCGAAATCCATCGGCTCCTGTTCGAGCTCGATCAGGCGGATTACTTCGGCGAGGTTCCGCTTGCCGTCGCACCAGGTAAGCAGGGGCAGCGGAGCCGGATTCCCGGAGAAGCCGGGGAAACCTTCCCGCTGGCCGAGAGGGAGATCGTCCAGGGTCACCGGGCCGAAGCGTTTGCGCTTGACGACAATCCGGGACGCCTCGCCACGGTGTGGATCAACAGCGGGCGCGACGGCCTTGACCGACGAGGGGGCGCCGAGCTCGGCGGCGCGGCGATCGACTGCCTGCTGCAACCTGGCGGACTGCTCGTCGGAAAATCGCCCCATGCTCTTCAACAACGGTTCCAGCGACCCACGGAGCTTCTCACGGTTCGCTGGCGAGGCCAGCCGCAGGACGGAAAGAAAGGCGTCCCGGTCGCGGTCGGCGTTGTACTGGATCTTAGCCACGCCACTGTATAACTCGCGGCCCAACGCATCCACGTTCGCCGCGGCCGCGGCGCGGCCCAGATAGGGAGCGGCCGCTGCAATCGCATTCTCACCGGCACGGTCCACCGCGATTTCGGCGAGCCAGGGGATTTCGCGATCACCGGCTGCTGCCAGAAAATAGAGGAACGCAGCGACGATCGAGCTGAGGTCGCGCAGCGTGCGCGGGTCCACGCGGTCCACGGTGTCGGCGCTGTTGTGATGCACGTTGACCGCGCCTATGCTGCCGCTCGCGGCGATCGTGGGAACGCCGATCATGGGATCGCTGAGATACGAATCCGAGGTCGGACGGTAACGGGACCAGCGCGGGTACCGCCGCTGGAGTCCGGCATAGTAGTTCTCCGCAACCCGCATGATCAGCGCGTCCTGATAGGACCGGTTCACGTCGGGGTTCATCGCAAAGCTGTACCCGCCCGTCTCGTCATACGGCCCGGCGGGCGTATCCATGTTAATCGCGCCGATGGTCCGCTTCATACGCTCAATGTGGGTGGCGATGTACGCGGATGAACCATAATCTTCGGGCATAACGAGAATGCGGATGCTGCGCCTGGGGCGGGGTAACTTGCCCGCTTCGATGAGGCGGGTCAGCACAGCGGTGGCCTCGAGCATGCCGGCGACTCCAGTCGAGTTGTCCTGAGCGCCCGGTTCGAACGCGTGCCCCAGTTCCAGCACTTCCTCTTCGGAATCGCTCCCCTGGATGACGCCGGTTACATAGGGATAACGGCCGGAATAGTAACGGGTATCCACCACTGCCTTCACCCGAACCTTGGCGCCGCGCGCGAGCAGGTTGCGAAGATACGCTCCCTGTCGCGGCGTGATCGAGAAGCCAACCAGGGGGCTGCTGGCTTTGGTGAAGCCCCAGCCGTAGTCGCCCCAGGCGTTCATCCAGTAATGGCTGTTCGTCAGGTCGGGGTTCTCGGTGGCATCGCTGATCATGCCCGCCGCGCCCATCTTGTAGAGGGAGCTTTTGAGCGCGCCTCGTTGGCCGAGGTCGAGCGGCGGCTCGGCCAGCACCATCTTGCCCTTCACATCCAGGCGGCGCAGTTGCTGAAGAGTGGCGGGCTTCAGTTCGACGACTTCCGCCGTGAGGCCGCCGGGCGGCGTCGGGCCGCTCCACATAATCAAGGACGCCGGCTCCTTGCTGTAGTCGGCCAGGACCCGCATGTCAGGCGGCGCCGCAGGCTCGACGATTTCGAGCCGCGCTTGTTTGACGTCCCACGCCAGCGGCATGGTCCAGAAGCCGAACTGCGTGACGCCGTCGGCCGGAGCGGAGAGCAACTCCACATTACGCAGACCGATTTCGGTCATGGTCTTTTGCAAGTATTCGGCGCTCTCCTGGAATTTCGCGAAATTGGCCCACCGGTCCTTTTCGTACAGGCGCGCCACAAAGTCCAGGGCCTCGCTTCCATTGACCTCAGCGCGAGTTTCCTCGATCAGTTTCGCCAGATGGGGATCGGTGCGGAGTGTCTGCGCAGACAAGCAGAGGGAAATCAGAAGCAAGGATGAGACCAGGCGCGCGGCCATTCAATGAACCCTCCGATTCGAGAAAACGATCTCGCCAAACATGGCCGGCACGTGGAAATCCTTCCCCGTTGGAGACCACGCCAGCGACGCAGGCGTTGGCCGCTTCTCGACGCGGTAAAGGTTCACGCGCCACCGATCGCCCGGCTGCGGCGGGGTATGCGGCGCTGGCACAACGTCTTCGAGCGGTAACGCGATCTCGCAGGTCCATTCCTTATCGCCGGGCTTGCCATCCACCGTGCCGTCCACCTGTACCGCCCACTGCATCTTCTCACTGTTCCAGCTCTCGTAATGCAGAGGTTTGCGGATATCCAGCAGAAAGATGTCCAGCATGGTTCCGAGCGGGTTCACTTCCAGCTCGATGTAGCTGGTTTGCCGCGAATCGGCCTGCAAGAAAACTTCGACGACTTCCTCCTCCCACAGATGGGCGTCGCGCTTGGTCATCGTCGCCCAGATGTTTTCATCCGCGTTGCGAAAGGCAAAGTAGATGAACTTGTCGTCGTAAAGGATTTTGGCATCGGTCCAGATCGGGCTGGGTGAGCCGTCCTTGTTATTGACGAAGGGTCCAACCGGAGGCGCAGCGGTCCAGGCGGCTTCATCGAGCTTTCCATCCACGTGGATAGGCCGGTCGGTACGCAGTACCTCGTACGTGGGCCGCGCCTGCTGCGCGCAGGCCAGGGTGCCGGCGGCGCAGAGGAGAAGAGCTGCGCGTGTAAGGCTCATCGAATCGATCCCACCAGGTCTTTCCGCTGGGAAATATCGTCGTCTGGAACTACCACCAGAACCCACAGTCCAGCCGGCGAAACCATCCTGGCCTTCCACACGAGCGTACCCGCTTTGCCTGGTGCGAGGATCAGCTCTCTCGGAGACTGGTCCACTTCAAGATTATCGACACGAACGGCGAAGGTGTGGCGGCCATCGCCGGAAGCGGCCAGCCGGATCGTGACCTCGCCGTTCCGGTCGGTCTGGGCCGTCATACTGAAATCGAGGACGTGGCCGGGCCGCAGATCCACGCGATACCTGCCTCCAGGCAGCGCCGTGAGGCTCGTGTGCTCGCTCCCGGAACGGATCGTGTAGTTACCTTCGGGCACGAAAGAGCGAAACGAACCCGATTGATCCGCAACCACGGATAGCACGCGACCGGTGGCCGAGTCTGCGAATTCCACCTTTTTTGCGGCGCCCGGCCGGACGCGCCCCTCGACGAGCGCGGGACCTGCCAGGTCCTGCATCAGCCACAGCCAACGGCCCGTCGAATGGACCCAAACTTCCTTATACACGTAGCAATTCTGGGAGGGCCAGTAGGGCGCATCGTTCGAGCCACGCGTTTCCATTCCCACCGGCAGGGCGCCGACGATATCGCCCGTGGAGACGCTGTACTGCTGCGTCCAGTCGTATCCCTCGCCATACATGGTGCTCTGCACGAACGGGTTGTGGCCCACCACCCACTGGAGTTGCTTTTGCGCCAGGTCGGCCGCGGCCCAGTCGGCGCGCAGATGCGCCGCGGTAGAAAGGCCCTTCGCCTGCGAGAGCAGCACGCCGTAGTTGCCGCGCCGCGCGAACCATACCGGAAATGCCTTCAGATAATAACCGCCGCCCATGGGCATACCTTTCAGCACCTGCTCGCGAAACGCCTCGCGGGTAGCCTGATACAGAGCGCCCTGTTCGGGCACGTCCAGGTACTCTGAATCCTTATAGACGTAGGCCGGCAGCACGCCGTAGGGCGCGGTCGATTGCGCGGACGCCTTCTGATATTCCGAGTACAGCGCCACCACCGAATACCACTTCATCCAGTCCTTATGATCCGGGAACGCCTCGCACAATCGGGCGAGCGCCACGATGGGCGCCTGATCGTTGCCGCGGTGAAATTGATGGAAGAGCGTTTGTTTATCCGGGCCGGTGTAGAAGAAGCCGGCGAGCGGAAACTCGCGGCCGACGTAGGTCCGCTGCTGTGAATCCACCACGATCTGCGCGAGTTTGATGGCCTTGCGGGCATACTTCTCGTCGCCGGTGTCCTGGTACAACTCGAGCGAGGCGAGCGTACCGATGGCCGCCAGTTCCATCGGCGAAGCCGCGAATGCCGGCGTGCTCCAGGTCTCCGGCCCCTCTTTGCCGGCAATGGCATAGCGCCAATCGTCTTCCGCAATCTGAAGGCTTCGCGCCGCCAATTCCGGTTCACTGCTTCGCAACACGCGATACGCGATCCCTTCGGCGGCGGCGGCGATGTAGTTCACATTGGGGTTGTTGCGCGCCTCGCGCGTGCGGTCGTCGGCATCCCCCAGAATGCCATTGGTCCAGATATTCATTCCGGCGAAACCGATGCGATAGCCGCCGTCGAAGCGCACCTTCAGGATCCAGGCCAAGCCCCACTTCGCCTCCTCGATGAGCCTCCGCAACAGAGTCGGGTCTTCCCCTCGTGCCTGCAATCGCTCGGCCAGCGCAAACATCGCGTAAGTCGCTTCGCCCGTGTTCACCAGGCCCTGGGAAAGGTCGCCGGCGTCATGCCAGCCGCCGTTCATGACGATCTTCTTGTCGCCGAGCGTCGCCTGCCAATCGCGATGACAGACATCATGCGAGCCGGGCACCGCAAACCCGCATCGCTCGCCGAAGAAGAAGTTGATCCCTTTCCAGATGGTTCCGCTCCAAACGTTCTCGTCGATCCGGAAAGGGCGCGTGCGCGTGTCGCCGGCCTGAATCACGTAGCTGCCCGGCTGGCGCACTTCGGAGAAGTCCATTTCCTCGAACTGGCCCAACCTGGTGTTCTGAATTCGCACCGGTTTCGCAAGAACGATTTCCCCTTCCGCGTTGTTGTCCAACCGGATCAATTGGAAATCCCGAGCAGCGAGACCGCTCGCAAGCGCGGTCTTGGACGAGCCTGCCTGGTAGCCGGTGTGGCTGAAGGAAATCCTGCCCGGCGCGACGTTCCACCCTTCGTAATGGTCCGGCTCCACGCGTTCGAGTTCGAGCTTCGCGATCTCGAAGCCGACCTTATCGTCCGGATCCGGCAGTCTCTTGTTCACCCAGTAGCCGATCTCGAGAGAAGCCACCTTGTCCCGTGCGAGGGGCGTGATCTCCCAGACCACGTGCTGCCACTTCCGGTCTTGCAGGGTGATGTAGTGAATTCCTTCCCGGTGGTAAACATCGGGCACTTTCTCTTTCCCCTCGTTGCGCAGAACAATCTCGATAGGAAGCATGGGGAAGCCCGAGAGCTCCGGACGGATCCAGAACGAAATACGGTTGTATCGGCTCCAATCCTCGCCGGGGAAGGTCCGCTTCAGGTTTACGGTGGCGAGCCCGTTCCGCGTCGGCGGAGGCTGGTCGCGGAACATCTCCATGTCCACCCGCAAAGCGCGCATCGGCATTGCTCCGCCCGGCTTCGGCCAACTCAACTTGGCCTGCCCCTGCATGGTCCAGGTCTTCGGATCGGACATGTCGTCGAGAAGGCGCGAGTCCAGCACCTTCTTGTTCAACCAGCCGAACTCAGCCGAGTTCTGGAATTCGATGGGCATCGGCATGCGCGGCGACTGCTCCGCTGCAACAACCGGCATGCCGAGGAGCAGACAATACCCGAGAGCATTCGTGAATGTCATGGTCGTTCGCGGTCGAGAATCGAAAGGATTGCAGTATTAATCGCCGGCCGAGCCTGGTCGATCAGCAGGTTCTGGCGCGTGGGGTGAACGCGGTTGGTGAGCAGGATGATGAACGCGTCGCGCTTCGGGTCAATGTAGATCGACGTGCCGGTGAAGCCGGTGTGGATGATGGCGGTCGGCGAGGCCAGCGCGCCCGGGAAGGAACCCCCGGCCGGCGTGTCCCAGCCCAGTGCGCGCGTGGTATGGGCCGGCAAAAGCTGGCGTTCCATGAACAGGTGGACCGTCGCCTCGCTGAGAATACGCTTGCGCTTGTACGTACCGCCGTTCAGCCACATCTGGGCGATGGCGGAGAGGTCGCGGGCCGAGGAGAACAGGCCGGCGTGACCGCTTACGCCGCCCATCAGGAAAGCATTCTCGTCGTGGACCACGCCATGCACGATCCGGTGACGGAGCGCGTCATCCTGTTCGGTGGGAGCGATACGGCCGATCCATTTCGCCGGCGGATTGTACCGGGTGTGCTTCATACCCAAAGGGCCGAACGCGTTGTGGGCGAGAAACTCGTCGAGGCGCTGGCCGGTAATGCGGTACACGATCTCGCCCATCACGATCATGTTGTAGTCGCGATATTGGGTCTTTTCACCGGGCATCCATTCGAGCGGCAGCGCGTAAACCAGTTTCATAATGCCCATCCGGTCGCTCGCCTGTTTCCAAAGCACCTGGCCCGAGTTCAGTCCGGAACTGTGGCTCAGCAGATGGCGCACCCGGATCGTCTCGTGGCTCTCGACGCCGGCAAATTCCGGAATGTATTGGATCACCGGCGCGTCCAGGTCAAGCTGCTTGCGGTCGTAAAGCATCGCCGCGGCCGTGGTCGTCCCGATCACCTTGGTAAGGGAAGCGAGATCGAAGATAGCGTCGCGCCTCATCGCGTGCGCATGTTTGGAGTAATTCATCTTGCCAAACGATTTCAGCGCGACCAGATTTCCATGCTGGCCAATCGCCAGCGCGGCGCCCGGAAAGGCTTTTTTTCCGATCCAGCTTTCTACCTCCTGGAATGCGCCCGCGAAGCGTTGGTCCTGGCCGGCAGTGGCATCGGCCAGGACGTTGACGACCCGGGCGGGTTCCCGCGGCTGCTCCGCCGCCGCGAGGGGCGGCGGGTGGAGAGCGCAGGCTCCCAGGAGCGAAAGAGCAACAACCGAAGATGCGAGGATCCCCGGGCGCCCCATATCAGAACATCAACTGCAAGGCGAACTGCATTTCCCGGGTATGTACCGGCGCCAGCGTGGCGGTGACCACGCCGAATGTGGACGAGCCGAGGGTTCTACCTGGAACATCGAAGCTGGGCGTGTTCGTGATGTTGAACGCTTCCGCGCGGAACTGGAGTTTGGCACGTTCGGTAACCTTGAAGAACTTGAAAATGGACGCATCCAGGTCGAAGAACCCCGGCCCGTTGATGTCCGGCAGGGTGCGCGATACGGTGCCAAAGGTGAACGAGGCCGGCTGCGAGAAGGCCGCGGTGTTGAACCACTGGTACAACGATTGGTTGGTGGGCTGGTCGCTCACGCCCGGAACCACGTTGGGCCGATCACCGCCGCCGGTGATCGTGGCGGCCAGACCAATGGGCCTGCCGCTCTGGATGGTCGTGATGCCGTTCAGTTGCCAGTCACCCGCAATTCCGCGCAGGATGGCGTTGGCCGGCTTGTACGGGATGGCCCAGGTGCCGGTGATCACGACCCTCTGCGGAATGTCCTGGTAGCTCCGGGAACGCTCGCCTCGCAGATTGTACCGATCCTGCACCGAGGTCCCGCTGACCGCTCCCGGACGGCCAGTTGCCGTCATGTCATCGATCAGTTTCGAGAAAACGTAGCTACCCAGGAGCGAGAACCCGTACGAGAAGCGCTTTTCCACCTTGAAGGTGAACGCATTGTAGATGGAATCACCCATATAAGCGCTGCTGGAAACGCTTGTGAACTGGGGATACGGCAGCAGAGTCTGCCGCAAGGTTATGGTCTTGGCTGCCAAGGTTCCGGTAGTGATCAGCCCGTAGAACGGATTGGCCACCAGCGAAGTCAGTTGGGTGCCCAGCGCCAGGTACTGGTCCGGAAGTTGGTCGAGCGACTGGCCCATAGTGAGGTGGGTGCCCTTGTTGCCCACCCAGGACGCCTCGATCAGCCAGTTGGCCCAAGGCTGGTGCTGCAGGGTGACGTTCCACTCCTGGGCGTAACCGCGGTACACGTACCGCAACTGGCCGGCGCTGGCGGCTTGCCCCGCCGCGGTGAGCGACCCCAAGCTGTTGCCGGTGGGCTGAATGAGGCCGGTCGGGAAAGGATTGGCGAAGTTGCTGGCCGGCGTCAGTCCGCCATCGAGCGACGTGACCATGGAGGTGCTGGTGGAGAATCCGGCTCCAGAGGCGGTTCCGCCTAACCCAAACGTCGGGACATAGCTGATTCCGTATCCGCCGCGGACCACGGTTTTCACGTCGACCTGGTAAGCGAATCCGAGGCGCGGCCCCAAGTTCTTGTAGTCCGTATCGGTCACGCCATTCGGAATTCCATTTGTGCCCGGGAACGCGTAGCCGCCCTTGAGGTTCGGCAGGCCAGCGGGGCCCGCCAGCGCGTTAGGAACGGAAGTGTCGAAATTCGGGAACACGTTGCGGCGCTCCTTGACAGGCCCTTCATATTCCCAGCGCAGCCCGATGTTCAACGTCAGCTTATGGTTGACTTTCCAGTCGTCCTGGACGAAGACCGCCGAGAAGTTCATGCTATCGGCCGTGTCGGTGGTGATTCCGGCCGTACCGCTGGTGGCCGCTCCAAGAAGGAAAGTGGCCGTGCCATAGCCGCCGAGCGCGGTCGACGCCAGGGGGTCGGGACCCTCGGTGAAGAGGCGGCTGAAGGAATAAGCGCCCGAACTGTAGGAAGTGCCCCAGTCGCTGCGCCGGTACAGTCGCTGCTCATAGCCCATCTTGATGTTGTGGCGGCCTTTGATCTTGGTCAGAGTCCCGCCTAATGTTCCCGTCGCCACGGGATTGCCTGTCGAGTCGGGAACTCCGAAGGCTCCCATATCGCTAGCACTGATTGACGGGAAACCTGCGCCCATTTCGCCTTTCTGGATGACGTTGGCGAAGTTCTGCGAAAATCCCAGCGAAGTCACGTCGAAATTGTGGCTGGCCGCGACGATCTGCTCCTGCTCCCGATTCACCCCGATTCTGGCGTCCAGCAGGAGTGTAGGAGAGAGCGTATCCGTATATTCCACCACCCCCGTCCGGCGGGGTTCCAGAACATGGGTTCCAACCGCATCCGCGATGTCGCCGAAGTAGTTGGCGTTCGCCCGGTCCAGGTAATCCCGCGAAAATCGGCCCGAGATTCTCTTGCTGGAACTCAGGTTGTAGTCGATCTTGATGCCTACGTTGTTCTTGTTGGTGGAAACCGGCGATGCCAGGAACTGGTTCTGGGCGCCGGAACAGGGCAGCCCGGCCAGATTCGGCTTCGGATAGTACTTCAGCATGGCGGTCGCGATCGGGCTGATCCGGTTCGAAGGAAGGACGTTGCCCGGGAAGGGATCGCGGATATACTGGCCCGGATGATTTGGATCCGACCGCGTGGTGGTGGGATCGTAGACGGTAACCTGGCTACAGGATGAGCCGGAGGTTGCGAAGGTGCTCGAAAAATCGCCGAGGCGCTGTTGGGCGGAGGGCGCGGTGATGGTCTCGGAAGCCGCGCGGCGCTCGCGGAACTCCTCCGTATTGAAAAAAAAGAACAGCTTGTTTTTCCGGATGGGCCCGCCAAAGGTGCCGCCAAAGGTGTTGTAGTGCACCGGCGGCCGCGCCGATCCGGCCTTGTTGGCGAAGAACTCGTTGGAGTTGAAGTCGGTGTTGCGAACGTACTCGAATAGATTGCCGTGGAACTGGTTGGTCCCCGACTTGCTAACCACGCTGATGATTCCGCCGCCCGAGCGCCCGTATTCAGCCGACATGTTGTTGCTGATGACCTTCAGCTCCTGCATGGCGTCGACGGGCAGGAACGCCATGGCGCTGTAGTCGGTCATCTTCTCGTTGGCGATGCCGTCCATCAAGAAGCCGTTATTCAACGGAGTGCCGCCTGCAATCACCACCTGCCCCGTGCTCCAGGTGGAATAGACCTCGGCACCGAAGCTGCCAATACCTTGAACCGTGGGGACCAGATTGGCCAGGGCCATCGGATTACGGCCGGCCAGAGGCAGATCTGCCACCTTGCGCGTGTCTACCACCGTGCCGAGCGAGGACGTGTTCGGCTCCAGTAGCGGCGTGCCCCCTTTCACCTCGACCGTTTCGGTTATGGCGCCCAGCGCCAGCGTGGCGGGCACAGCCAGCGAGCGGTTCACCTCGACGATGATGCCGGCGCGGCGAAACGTTTTGAATCCGCCGCTTTCCACCTCGACGGCATACACTCCCGGGGGAACGATCAGGAACTGATAATCACCGGTCTGGCCGGTTGAGGTTTTCTGAACGACGCCTGTCAGCGTATTTATGAGTCTCACTTGCGCATCCACGATGATCGCGCCCGATGAGTCGTGAACCGTTCCGGTCACGGTTCCCGATGTGGTTTGCGCCTGGCCGGGAATCCACGCCATGATGACGAGAATCAGAAGGGCGATAGCACGAACCCAGCATCCGCCCAACACTGTTGTCACGAAAGCTGTCATGGGATCTTCTCCTTTGCTACTCTCACGTTCGCAAACAAGATTATAATGTCCTGATGTCTTGAGATTAAACTAACTGGGGGAGATATCGCAAGCAAATAATCAGCCGGCTGGAGCCGGCAACATTTGGGGCGCCCGGAACCGGACCCACCGACCGCGCGGGCGCCACCGGTTTGTTGATGGTAACCTTAAATCCTGGAGACATTTATGCCCGGTAGGATCATGGCGATTGCAGCTCATCCCGGCGACGGTTTCTTCACCATGGGAGCAACGGTTGCGCGGCAGATCGAGCGCGGCGGAACGGGCGTTCTGTTGAGCCTTTCCATGGGCGAGAAGGGCGCGCCCAAGAATATTCCCGTGAAGCAGTACGGCGAAATGCAGCGCGCGGCCACCGAGAAGGCGATGCGTCTGCTGGGCGGCGAGGCGCTCTTCCTCCCCTACCCCGACGCCGAAATACCGTTCAATGATGAGAGTGCCAAGGCGGTGTGCGACGTGGTCCGCGAGCAGAAGCCCGAGATTGTGGTGACGCACTGGAACGGAAGCTGGCACAAGGATCATCAGAACTGCCATTTGATTGTCCACGACGCCATCTTCTACGCCGCGCTGGGCACGCTCGAGCGCAAGCACCCGGCGCATTCGGTCGCGAAAATCTACTACGCCGAAAATTGGGAGGATGCCACCAATTTCCAGGCGGACACCTACCTGGACATCGAGCCCGTCTACGACAAGTGGATGCAGGCGTGCGACTTTTATCCAATGTGGCGCGGGCAAACCGGCTTTTTCCGGTATAACGACTACTACAGCAGCCTGGCGGTGATGCGCGGCTGCCTTTCCAGATTTAAGCACGCCGTGGCGCTGATGTCGGATGCGGAGCAGCGGACGCACCGCCTGCAGTTTCTTTAGGGTTACTGCATTGGTGAGAATGGCGTCGGCCGCAGCAGCGTGATATTGCTCTGCGCCACGATCTGCCCGCCGCGCGCGATGGACTCCTCGCGCGCTTTGATCCACTCCGGGTCGGCGGCGAAAGTATCCCAGGCTTTCTCCCGCTCCGCCAAGCTGGCGAAAGGAGCCAGATAAGTCATGTTCGGCATGTTCGGGCCAATGATCGTATCCGCGTAAAGCGCCGGGTGGATGCCCGAGCGATGGAAGATGGCGATCTCCGGTCCGGCAAAGCGCTCGTGCAGGGCGTGCAGTTGCCGCTCCGTGGGTGAGTGATAGACGCGCAATTCAAAAATGCGTGGCATCTTCGGCTTTTCCCGCAGCGGGACGATTTCGGGCGAAAAATCGGTGGCCCGGAGCAGCACCCGTTCCGTCCGATCATAAGGAGGCTCCGCGCCTTTTTCCAACTTCTCGAGAGCAGCCTGGTATTCGGGATTCCGCCGAATGCGATCATCGGTGGCCTCCATCTCCTCCAAGCCGGTGAACCCCGACAGCACGACGGTTGCAGGGAGCTGCGGCCCGATCACTGCGGTGAAGACGCCCAGCGCCAAGGTATTCTTCGCCAGCATCGGAATTTGGGACGAGAGGAATTCATTGATTCGATTTCCCTGGCTGCCCTGCCGCAGGCACAGGTATTCGAGACGGTAGAGTTTGGTTTTTGGTGCAGGGGGTTGCGCCTGAGCGGGGGCATTTGCCAGGGCCGATAACACGGCCGCGCTGCCCATCGACTGTGCGAAGTAACGCCGGTTCATGGCTCCGATTCTACCGCGCTTCCCGTCCCGCGGCGATCAGCTTTGCAATGGACGCCGGTCTCGGTGGGCTCAATCGCCGCACGCGAGGCGTCCACAGGTCCCGTCGAATGACACGCGAAGCATTTCACGATGCCGGTGGCGGGGTCGCGCGATTTGTAGACGAAACCCGCGGCTTCAGGAAGGCTCGCGGGCTGCCGATCCTGTTGGCCCGGCGTGGACCCCATTCTGCGAATGCCGGTGTGGTAGGTGAAGTAATGCTCCAGATACCAATTCCGGTCGGTTCGGCTCACCAACGTCACCGCCTGCCGACCCGCCCCGAACGCCCATTGAACCGATATGCCCAGAAAGTTTGGCGCATCGAAAACCGTGACCAGTAGCTGGTCGGACTGGAGCGAAAACCGGAACCCGTAGGCGGGAGCCCGGCGCAATTCTGTTCCTACGGAGAATGCCGGCGCAAGAGGGTGTTGGGCCGCCGGGGAAAGCGCTTGGGCGTGAGCGGTGGCGGATTGCCGCCGGAACTCCTCCGGATGGGATACGGCACACCGCGCGGCTCCGACATGCGCGCGGGGCTGCGCGGCTGGCATCGCCCATGCAGAAACTGCCACGAAGACTGCACAACGAACCGAGGCTTGCCGGATTGTTGTAATCTTATAACCATATTATGAACCGTTTTGACGCAGTGATCCTCGGCTTTGCTCTGGTGATGCCAGCCCATGCGCAGGTGAAGACCGGTCTGGACGTCCTCATCGACGAGAACTTTCAGTCGCTCGCCGGCAAGCGCGTCGGGCTGGCGACCAACCAGACAGGCATCAGCAGCGACGACCGCCGCAACATCGACGTCTTCGCGCATGCGCCCGGCGTCAAATTGACCGCCATCTTCGCGTTCGAGCACGGGATCAACGGCACTCGCGAGGACAACCGCATCGATTCGGACGTGGACGAGGCTACCGGCGTACCGATTTACAGCCTCTACAACGGCGGCGTGCGCAAGCCGACGGCCGCCATGTTGAAGGATGTCGATGTGCTGGTTTACGACAAGCAGGACAACGGCGCCCGCTTTTACACCAGCGTGACCTCGATGGCGTATGTGATGGAAGCGGCGGCGGAGAATCATCTTCTCTACTACGTCCTTGACCGTCCGAACGGCATCAACGGGGTGGACATCGGCGGCCCGTTGCTGGATGCCAAGCACGTCTCGTTCGTCACCTACATGCCGGGCTTTCCCGTTCGCCACGGCATGACCATGGGCGAGATGGCACGCTACTTCAACGGCGAAAAGAAGCTCGGGGCCGATCTGCACGTTATCCCGATGCGCGGCTGGAAGCGGCCCATGTGGTTCGACGAGACGGGACTCGAGTGGCTCAACCCCTCGCCGAATATCCGCAATCTAACGGAAGCCGTTCTGTATCCGGGCACGTGTTTGCTGGAAGGAAAGTTCGTTTCCGTGGGGCGCGGAACCGATACACCCTTTGAGATTGTGGGCGCTCCGTGGTTCCGGGCGCGCGAAGTTGCGGCCTACCTGAATGCGCTCAAAATGCTGGGAGTGCGCTTCGTCCCCCGCCGGTTCCGCCCCACCACTGCCCCGTACAAGGGCGAGGAGTGCCAGGGCCTCGACATCCAAATCGTCGACCGGGGCTGTGTTCGACCCCGTTCTCCTGGGATTCGAGCTGCTGTCCGCGATCATGAAATTCCACCCCGGCAAGTTCGAACCGGCCGCGCATCTGCTGGGCAGCGACGAGGTTCTCGCCAAGCGGGCGCAAGCGGGCGTCAAATTCTGGAGGAGGCGCGCGGCCCGCTCGAACAGTTCCGCCGCATTCGGGCACAGTACCTGCTTTACGAGTAAGGTACGAACCGGCTTCTTGACAAGGGAAAACGATTATGTCTTTATGAACGTAGGATGTTAATGTTTCCCCTCGACAAGGATCTGCGTGTTCCGCTTTACCATCAGCTCAAGTGTGCCCTGATGAAGGCCATTGAGTCAGGACAATGCCAGTCCGGTGAACAGCTTCCGAATGAAGGCAAGCTCGCGGAGAACTTTGGCGTCAGTAAGATCACGGTCCGGCAGGCTTTGCAGGAACTGGCGGATCTCGGGTACGTCCGCCGCGAGCAGGGTCGCGGAACGTTCGCGTCCAAGCCCAAGCTGGACCAAGGCCCGCGCGAACTCACCAGCTTCAGCGAGGAGATGCGCCGCCGCCGCTTGACACCCAGTTCGCGGGTGCTCGACCGGCAGGTGACAAAAGCGAGTGAGCGGGTCGTGGAAGTTTTGCAACTGCGGGAGGACGAGCCCGTGTTCGTCCTGAAACGGCTGCGCCTGGCCGAGGGCGAACAGATGGGGATTCAGACCGCGACCATCCCCCTCGCGCTGGCGCCCGGCCTGGCGAACGACGATCTGGAGAATGTTTCGCTCTACGAACTCCTGCAGACCCGGTACGGTTTACAGCCGGCCAAGGCGCGCGAAACCTACTTTGCCGTACCCGTGGAGTCGGAGCCCGCCGAACTGCTGGGGATACCTTCCGGGTCGCCCGTCTTCGTCGTGGAACGCGTCACGTTCGTGCCGAGCGGCAAGCCGTTCGAGTTCGTTCAGAGTATCATGCGCGGCGATCGCTATAGAGTGATCCTCGAACTGGCGGCCAACCGGATGCCGCAGGCCATCCGCGAGGGAGGCACGCAATGATGATCGCCAAAGCGCGGGGGCCGGCTGGTTCATGAGCCAGGTCCTGGCGATCGATCTCGGCGGCACGAAGACAGCGATCGGCCTGGTCGACGAGTCCGGGCGTATTTCGCAAAAGCGGAAACTGCCGGCCGCATCGGCCTTTGAGGCGACAATCGAGCAGATCACTGCGGAGTGCCCGCGTCCGATCCCGGCCGCCGGCGTAATCGTTCCCGGAATCTACGATCCTACGACTGGCAGTGCCTGGGCGCCGAACCTCTGGGGACGAGAGTTCCACCCCTTGCGCGCGGCGCTGGAGCAGCGCCTGGATGTGCCTGTCGCGATCAGCAGCGACCGCACCGGGAGCGTCCTGGCCGAGCAATGGCTCGGCGTGGCGCGGGGGCTCAAGCACGTCCTGTTCATAGCGGTTGGAACGGGAATCGGCGTCGGCATCGTTTCCGACGGCCGGCCGCTCGAAGGCGCGCGCGGAATCGGCGGGGCGGCTGGCTGGATGGTGGTCGGAGGACCCTGGAAGCCCGAGTATGTCGCACGCGGCGGATGGGAAACGGAGGCGGCCGGACCCGCCGTAGCGCGTCGCGCTGGAATGGAATCGGCCGAAGCCGCGGTCGCCGCGGCCCGCGCCGGCGATGGCAAGGCCCTGGACGCCTTGCGTCAAACCGCGGATTACCTGGCTCTGGGCATTGCCGGGTTGATCGCCATCCTGGACCCTGAAATGGTTGTCCTCGGCGGCGGGCTGATGCAGGCGGCCGATTTGATGTTGGAGCGCATCCGCTCACAGGCGCTGTGCTGGACCCAACCTGTTACCGCTACCCACACGCGCATCGAAAAAACGGCTCTCGGCGAAGATGCGGGATTGCTCGGCGCCGCGCGCCTCGCCTGGCTGGAGGCCGGGCTGTAATTCCCAGGAGACTGAACCCATGTCGGCAGAAACATACTACAAACAGATCAGCGGCGTTCTGGCCGCCATTCATGACAGCCAAAAGGACGTGCTCGAACAAGCGGGGGAGTTGCTGGCCACGACGATTGCCGCCGGCAACCGCGCCTACCTCTTCGGCAGCGGCCACTCGGTGATCCCGGTGATGGACGTCTTTCCGCGGTACGGAAGCTTCGTCGGCTTCTTCCCGCTCTACGATCCGCGCCTGATGTGGCACAATGTGGTCGGCCCCGGAGGCGCGCGAGAACTGCTGTGGCTGGAACGCCGCGAAGGCTACATCGCGAACTTCCTGCAGAGCTTCGCGTTGCACCCGGGCGACTCCATGATCGTGTTCTCTCATGGCGGCTTGAACGCAGCGCCCATCGAAGCCGCACTCTATGCCAAACAGAAGGGGCTGAAGGTGATCACCGTGTCCTCGCTGGCCAACGCCGCGGCGACGACGGCGACCCACTCCAGCGGCAAGAAACTCTCCGACGTCGCCGATATCGCGCTCGACAACTGCGTTCCGCCGGAGGATGCGCTGGTGGATATCGGCTACCCCGAAAAGGTCGCGGCCGGGTCCACGATGGCGGTCGTGTTCGTAGCGATGGCGCTGGTGGCCGAGACCGGCTCGCGCCTGAAAGGCAAAGGCTTCAAGCCGCGCACCTTCGTCTCCCCCAATGTTCCCGGCATCGCCAAGGACCACAACCTGCGCGTTTTCGACGCGTACACGGAAAAGCTCTTCGAACGCTCGCCCGTAGATTATGTCCCCGCCTGAGACCCACCGGGTGGCGTTGCTGAGCGGCGCCGCTTACGCCGGCATGTTCGTCTTCGGCATCGTGATGGCGCTGCTCGGCGCCATCCTGCCATCGCTGGCCGGCAGGCTGCAATTCGAGACGGCCGATATCGGGACTCTCTTTCTGGTGATGAACGGCGCCATGCTGGCGTCCAGTCTCGTCCTCGGGCTGGCTATGGACCGTTTCGGAATGAAGCCCCCGATGGCGCTGGGCCCTTTTCTGGTATCGGCCGCGCTGGTGATCATCGTTCGCGCGACGGCTTTTGCGGAATTGCTTCCGGCGGTGGCGCTGCTCGGCATCGGGGCGGAGCGTTGAACGGCGCCACCAACACGCTCGTGGCCGATCTGCATGACGATCCGCACCGCAAGAGCGCCGCACTCAACGTGCTTGGCGTGTTTTTCGGCTTCGGCGCGCTGTTCTTGCCCTTTACAATTGGAGCGTTGCTGTCCTGGTTCTCGGTGGGGTCGCTGCTGCTGGCGGCCGCCGCGCTCTGCGCTCTCGCCGGCGTATTCGCCGCGGCGCTGGCCTTTCCCGCTCCCAAGCAAGGCCATACATTGCCAGTCGCCGACATGCCCCGGTTCCTGCGCTCTCCCCTCGTGCTGGCATTCGCATTCCTGTTGTTCTTCGAATCGGGTGTGGAGTTCACGCTGGGCGGCTTCATTTCCACCTACCTGACTCATGATATGGCGGTGACGTCGGTTTCAGCGGCCTCCTGGATTCTGGCCGGCTACTGGGCGTCGATGATGATTTCGCGCGCGGTGTTGAGCCGCATCGCGCTGGGGAGCGATTCCTATCGGATTCTGCTGTTCTGCTCCTTAGGGGCATGCGCCGGAGCCGTTCTGGCCGCGGTGGCTCCCTCTGCGGGCGTGTCGGCGTTCGCGATTGTTCTGAGCGGGTGGTCGCTCGCCGGCATTTTCCCGACCGCGCTGGGGATTGCGGGAGCACGATTCAAGTCACATTCGGGAACGGTGTTCGGGATCCTCTTTACGGTTGCGCTGGCGGGCGGGATGACGCTCCCATGGTTGGCGGGGCAGATCGGCGGCGCGGTCGGTCTGCGTTGGGTCTTTGGAATGATCGCGGCGTCGTTTGCAGCCATTCTCGGATTGAGCCGCGTGGCTGCTCAGGTTGATCGCTTGTGCCGCGCGGTTTCTTGAGCGTCTTCATTCACCGACCCGCTTTCCGCCCAGGCTCCGCGTTTCATCCTCGTTCAGAAGCCGGTTGCGCATCGAGGGCGGCACGCGCCACAGATCCTTGCGCGGAATTGGCAGGCATAGGACGTCGTCGACGGCGCGACCGGGGTGGATCTTGAGATCCCGGGTGCGCTGGATGGCGGCTTTCTTACCGCGAGCGCGCACGAACGCGGCGCCCAGGAAATCGGCGGTGCCGGAGAAGCTCACATAGAACCAGCAGGCAGCGGGCAGCCGTTTCGTGGCGGTGATTTTACGGCTCTGAGCGAGAATCTGTAAAACGCCCTATTTGGCGGGGACTTGAGCGTCTGCGCCCGGCGGCGGGGTGCCGGTTGGCCCGCCAATCGCTTTACTCGGAACCGCAGATCCAGCGATGGCGACCTGTCTTATGGGGGCGGACATTTCACGCAAGCCGCAGAAGTTGGAAAGAATCCTCGCATCCCA
>OCZT010001867.1_pt1 | contig 21883 bp, 20 predicted proteins | sample 1539031 | NCBI WGS metagenome assembly OCZT01 (sample SAMEA3539308, study PRJEB22396) | soil metagenome | biome: tundra; feature: field; material: soil | place: USA | collected 2010-05 | depth 0.15 m | reverse complement strand
ACGGACGATCGTTGAGATTGAGACGGACGAAGGGATCATCGGCCTTGGTGAGATGGGCGGGGGGGGCGAATCGGCCGAGGCTGCCTTTCGCGCAATGAAGTCGTACCTTGTTGGTCACGATCCGGTAAATCTGGAAGAGATGCGGTTCAAGATCGCAAATCCGACGGCCTCGCTTTACAACAACCGGACCCAGATCCTTGCCGCACTCGAGTTCGCGTGTCTGGATATTATTGGGCAAAAGTGGGGCGTTCCTGTTTATGACATACTTGGCGGAAAGCTCCGCTCCCAAGTTCCCTTCGCCTCGTACCTTTTTTTTCGCTACGCCGATTCAAACACAGGCCTTGGCGAGGTCCGAACACCCGATCAATTGATCGATCATGCCAGGGATCTAAGAGCCACGCATGGATTTACCTCGCACAAGCTGAAAGGCGGGGTATTTCGCCCGGAATATGAGCTTGAATGCTACAGAGCTCTTGCCGATGCACTCGGCACCAACCAGATGAGCGGTGATTCGTTCCGCTTTGATCCGAATGCCGCGTGGTCGACCGAGCAGGCCATTTGGTTTGGTCGACAGATCGAGGATATTCGCAACGATTATTACGAAGACCCTGTTTTTGGTCTTAACGGTATGCGCCGCACGCGGGAAATGGTTCGCATTCCGCTAGCGACAAATACCGTTGTGGTCAATTTTGAGCAACTCGCGGCGAATGTTCTCGATACCGCCGTGGACGTGATCCTATTGGACACGACATTCTGGGGCGGGATACGCGCCTGCGTTAAAGCGGCCGGCGTATGCGAAACCTTCCAACTGGGTGTTGCTGTTCATTCGTCGGGCGAATTGGGGATCCAACTGGCCACGATGTTACATCTTGGCGCGGTCCTACCAAATCTTAGCTTTGCGGCTGACGCACATTATCATCATTTAAAGGACGACATCATCGTCGGCGGTAAATTCGTATACGCGAATGGCAAAATAGCGGTTCCTGACGGTCCCGGTCTGGGTGTGCGGATCGATCGAAATAAACTTGGCGAGTATAGCGAACTTTACAAGCGTCTCGGCGGCTACGCATATGATAAAGATCCTCTACGACCTGACTGGACCCCGGTAGTTCCCAACACTCGTTGGGCCGATCACACGGATGCACGGACGCCGGAGATCTCGATATAATATTTCTATGCAACTAAACAAGGGGGAACATCAATGTACATCAGAGCAAGGAGGCAGACTAGTAGTCTAACAGGTCGCGGATCTCATGTTATATCCGCAGCATTTGTGTTGATAACCATAGTTTTGATGACGGCTGGCCTTACAACTGGCCAGACGTGTAATGTCGCCGCTACGCGCGGAACGTCAGACTCTAATTTCGATTCGATATTCACCGAGGATGGGCCCGGTACCGGTCTAGAGCCCATCGGATCTGCCGGGTGGACGGGAGCAGACAGTACCTATTCGATACTGCTTCCAAACGGAGATACGGCCTTTCTCTTTTCCGATTGTTATATCGGCGAGTCACCGGTCCTAGCCGGAGATGGGACGGTCGCCACCGAAGCGAATGGGTTGCGGACACGCAGTGTGAACTGCGGCGCACCAATATGTTCGCCGCCGACAAACCTCTTCCACAGCCACAATAGCATTGTCGTACGCAACGCTTTAACGGGGACGTTAAGGACTCTAACGGGTCCACCGGACCTTGTGAATGGCTACGCTTCATCGTATTTCGCCCCCCCTGGGGCCGCCGCAAGCGGACATTTCTTTTGGATGGGTGATTCGACCGTCGTGCAAACGGATATTGCCGGCACGCAGAAACTATGGGTTTTCCTGCTCGAGTTCGATAGCTCGTTCACGTATTACGGTACGTCCGTCGCGCAGCTTTCGCTGCCGTCGCTGTCAATCGAGATGATCCAGCCGCTCCTTAACCCGCCATCGTCGAATACAAACTGGGGCTCGGCACTTTTTCTCGATGGCAGCTTTGGAAGCTATACACTTTACATTTATGGGATGAAAACGACGGGCACCCAAAAACGGCCTTACATCGCGAAAACGACGGCTATGGGGAGTCTTTTGGAGGCGGCCGATATGGCCAACTGGACGGCTTGGGACGGAAGCACGTGGAATGTCGATACCCTCAGCGCCGCCCCCATAATCGGCAATACGGGCGATCCGAACAATGCTTCGGATTCGATAAGCGATGAGTATTCTGTGAAAAAGCTGAGCACACACGCCGTCGATTCGATAGTACTTGTTGGCATGGACACCTCCGTTCCGTTCGGCACTTGGAAAGACATAACGCTATACACTGCCTGCCGGCCACAGGGCCCCTTCTCGGCGAAAACTGTGATCTATACAACGCCCGAAACAGGTAGTAACCGCATCCCCGGTATGGCGACGGGGCAGACTTTGGCAGGCACATTATTGACATATAATCCGCATATTCACCCGCAATTCACGTCAAAGGAGAATCTTCTTGTTTCCTACGATATCAATGCAGGTAATAGCGGTGATCTGCTTTTTGCCGACACATATCGGCCGCGGTTTGCGCGAGTCCATATCAAAGGATTGCGGTAGAAATCAAAACGCCATCTTATTCATGCGCGGGGCGCGCGTATGGATTCGACTTCGCCGATCGGTAGTGGCGGGCCTGAACGTTGGCAACGGAATGGATAAGAAATGCTGTCTCAAGGTTTATAAGTTCCGGTGTTACCTATCGAGCAATTGATCAATATGATACGGTCATGAAATCTCGAATAAATGATGAAAGAGAAATTGGCAAAGGCAATAACCCTTTTGATCTGTCCCTTTCTTGTCTATGGATTTGGAGAATCATTGTACCGGTGTATTTCGCTTGTCGGCCTCCATCAAGGCCCGATCGCATTTATCGCAGGGTTTATTGTTTTCGCGATCATTTGGCGGGTCTTTAGGCGGCATCTGGATCTGATCTGCACTTTCGAACACGAAATCACACATGTACTCTTTGGTCTTCTGTTTCTAAAGGTGCCGCGTTCATTCAAGGTTACGCGGCACGAAGGGGGTCAGGTTACGATGCTCGGTGGAAATTTTGTCATTACGCTGGCGCCTTATTTCTTCCCGACGGTTTCGTATCTCCTGCTTCCTTTGAGCTTTTTATTCAGCCCCAGGTTCTTCCCCTTGTTTCTGGCAATATTAGGGGCAAGCGTCGCGTTTCATATCGCGTCCACCTGGGCGGAACTTCATTGGCAGCAGACCGATCTGCACAAAGCCGGTATCCTCTTCAGCCTGCTCTTTCTGCCCGCCGCCAATCTGATCTTCTACGGGGCTTTAATTACCCTAATATTTGGCGGAACGGATGGCTTTCTGAGATTTTGGAGCGTCGGCATTCGCGCTAGCTTCGGACTCTTAATGACCCTTTTCAGGTTATAGGGACCGGCCAGCGCATTCATTTTGCCATAAGCGGAGGACCGAGGCAGTTATCATGCACCTCGGAGCGTCGCTACAATCCACGGCCGGCGCATTGGCTACTTTGAATTGTCCGGTCGTAGCGCAAGAACCAACCGACTAAGATCGCGCTTCATCAGTGAGACCTCAGCTTTAACGTCGCCTAGCATCGCTTCGCGGTCTGCGATCTGATCGATAGACAGTCCCCGCTTTTGCGAGATGCTGCTGGTTAGAGTCGCGATCTTGTCCTGCCCTTTAGGCGTATCAGTTTTATCGATTCGACCGCTCTGTTTCCATTCCTCAGTCAATTGGGCTCGGCGGGTTCCCGCGCCCGGATCAAGCGGTCGGACCGCGTTTAAGTATGTCCAAACTTCGGTCGGGTAGTCACTGTGAAACTCCGGCTTGCGGTCAAAGAACACGGCCAGCATGTTCGGCGAATTGGCAAGTGTCCTTTGTCCGCCGCGCTGCTGGTAAATGCCAACCACGGAAAGTACAACTGAAGCCCCTCCCCCTCCGAGCCCGATAGCATTTCCAAGATTTGCCGTGCTGTTCTTAAACTGGAGGGCCGTTCCGACCACACCTAGCGCGCCGCCAGTGACAATGCTTGCGATATTGTTGATCTTCTGCGCATGGTCGCGTTTTGATTCGAGTCCGGAACGAATCGAGTCGAGTTTTGCCGTCTCGTTGTCAATTTCAGCGATCACTCCATCGACATCGAGCGAGGTGCTAAGGACGGTCTCACTGATCTCTTGGCGCAGTGTTAGAGCTTCAAGGCTCATGGCCCCACCGCCCACACCCCGATCGCTTTCGGGCAACTGGTAAAGACGCTCGATGAGTTTCATAACGCCGATTTCGCGCGCTACCTCATCTGCCCCCGGAGACAAGGTGGGCGTTTGCGTTTGCTGAGCGACAGGTGTCGAGGCGGCGCCTCGGCCAGAAGTTCGATCAGGCGAAGCTGTTTGTGCTTCCGCTATTCGAGGGATGACACACAATATAACCAAAAGACAATACCGTAAAGACGCAATGTAGTTCATCTTCTTTCTCCCGAAGAATCTAATTCAGACGGAAGAATCTAACATGCATTCACTACGATTCAAAAAAAGAGACTGTACCAAAGGTCGTGAACACGGGATCTTTCGCCTACAGAGCGGAAATCCCTTCGACGTTCGCTACAATGTCAGACTGGCCGACGTAACCGCCAGCCCGATACCGGAATGACGACGCCATACCTGCTTCGGTCGGGGTTCTCGGTCCCGGCAACGCTGGCACACGTGTCCCGCTGTTGTTCTTTTCCAAGGCGTGAAACATAATGTTTTCACGCCCTTTCTTTCAGTGATCGCTCCCTACTGTGGCTTTGGTCGTATCTACTCTTATCTAACTATGACGTTTCCGCGAGCATCAGGTATTCTGCTTCATCCGACAAGCCTCCCCGGGAGATATGGTATTGGCGACCTCGACGACGAGGCTTACGAATTCGTAGATTTCCTGGAGGGAGCCGATCAGTCCTACTGGCAGATACTTCCGATCGGGCCGACCGGTTACGGGGATTCGCCCTACCAGTGTTTTTCGGCGTTCGCGGGAAACACATTATTGGTGTCACCCGCCAAACTCGTTGAAGACGGCCTCATCTCAGATGTTGATTGCGAAGGATCGCCGGACCGTTCACCTCACAAAGTCGACTTTGGAGGTGTATATAACTGGAAGAACAAGATCCTCGCGAAAGCCTATGACGGGTTTCACCGAGTTACCAGCGTCAATCTACGCGATAAATTTGAAACGTTCTGTCGAGAGCATCACTATTGGCTCGACGATTACGCTCTATTTCGGGCCCTCAAGGCACACCACGGGCAAAAGCCATGGTACGAGTGGCCCGAAGAATTCCGAAAACGGGATAAGGCTACGCTTCAAACTACTGCCGAAAAGTTGTTTGAGCAGATCCAGGCCGAAAAGTTTTACCAGTTCCTGTTTTTTCGCCAATGGGATTTGCTAAAGCAGTATGCGAATCGCCATGGCATTAAGATGATCGGCGATATACCGATCTTTGTCGCTCTCGACTCAGCGGACGTTTGGTGTAACCAGTCGCAATTCAAGTTAACGACGGACGGAACCGCAAAGGTGGTCGCCGGCGTGCCCCCCGACTACTTCTCGAAGACGGGCCAGCTTTGGGGAAACCCGATCTATGACTGGGATCGGATGCGGGCGGACGGCTTCCGCTGGTGGGTCGCCCGTGTTCATGCAACCCTACAATTAGTTGATATTGTCAGGTTCGACCATTTCCGCGGCTTCGCGGCGTCGTGGGAAGTCCCGTCGGATGATAAGACGGCTGAGAACGGCCGTTGGGTCAACGTTCCCGGCAAAGAACTATTCCTAAAGCTTAATAGGGATCTAGGCGAGCTGCCGGTCATCGCCGAGGATCTCGGCGTCATAACCCCCGATGTTATCGAGCTTCGAGACGACTTTGGATTTCCCGGAATGCGCATCCTTCAGTTCGCATTTGGCGGCGACGCGGCGAATCACGACCTGCCGCACAACTACGTAAATAACTGCGTTGCATATACGGGCACGCATGATAACGATACGACCGTAGGGTGGTTTCTTTCGCAGGCTGGTGCTGGGTCGACACGCGATGAAAAAGATATCAGCCGGGAGCGCGAATATTGCCTTAAGTATCTCGATTCTGACGGTCGCGAGATCCATTGGGACTTTATCCGTGCGGTTTGGGCGTCGGTCGCCGACACGGCGATCACGCCGCTAGCGGACCTTCTGGGCCTCGGTACCGAAGGTCGTATGAACCTACCGGCATCCGAAAACGGGAACTGGGACTGGCGCTTCGTCGACGGGGCGCTCAACGACGAAATAAGGCTGCGATTAAAGGAACTGACCGAAGTTTACGGCAGAACGAAATAGGATGAAGAAGGGAATACCTGATTCAAATGGAATTTTCAGACGGCGATAACCGTGACCTGCCGGCATTATGAAATTGAAAAGACTTCCCAGCTCGAAATTAACGTCGCCACGCGGCCTCCTTCGCCGCAATCGCTTTAATATCCGTTCCACTATCCTCATCTGCACTTTTGTAATTGCCTGCTCGTTCGCGGCGAGAGCACAGATGCCCGCCCCCGGGGCTCCCGGTAAAGATGCCCAGTGGGCGACGGCTGGTAAACAGGGCGTCGGCACCGCGAACAACTCGACAAGCAAAGTCTGGTTCACGCTTGCCGAAGGCGTTATGACCGAGGTGTATTATCCCGATGTGACGACGGCGAATGTTCACCTCCTCCAGTTTGTCGTTGTCGATCCGACGACCCACAAAGTCGAAACCGAGCGGGACGACGCTATCCACCAGATAAAGGTGCCGCGGCCCGATTCGCTTACGTTTCAACAGATAAATACGTCGAAGACCGGCTCTTGGAAGATAACGAAAACCTATCTAACCGATCCGCGGCGAGCCTCGGTGCTGATCGATGTCACGTTTGAACCGCGATCAAAGGATCTCGCCCTTTATGCTTATTACGATCCGTCGCTCGGAAACAGCGGAATGGGTGATAGCGCTTTTTCCAACTCTGCGCTCCATACGGTCGATGGATCGACACAGGTTTCGATGGTCTCAGAAGACGTCAAAAGTAAAGTCGGATCGGCCCTGATGTTTTCGAGTCCCGTTGCGGAAACGGTCAGCGGCTATTTTGGCGTGAGCGACGGTCTGGAGCAGCTGAGGCGGTTCGGAAGGGTAACAAGTGCTTACACCGAGGCTCGCGAAGGAAACGTTGCACAGCTTGTACGAATTACAAGACCATCGCACTTTACAACGATACTGTCATTTGGTGTCAGCCGGACGATGGCAGCCCGAGAGGCAAAGGCATCGGCGAATATAGGGTTCGAAAAGATCAGATCCGAATACGAACGCGGTTGGTCGGACTACGTCAAAATGCTGCCGAAGGTCGATCCGAAAGCCCTGGCCCAATTCAATATGGCGGCAATGGTCTTAAAGGCGCATGAGGACAAAATGCACCCCGGCGCGAATGTTGCGAGCCTGACGGTTCCCTGGGGCGGCGGCCCGGATGCTAATGGAAATAACAACGGCGGGTATCGATTCGTTTGGTCGCGCGATCTTTACGAGGTCGTGACGGCGTATATGGCTCTCGGCGACAGGGCGGCTGCAAATCGAGCACTAGATTTCCTTTTTAATGTTCAGCAAAGACGAGACGGTTCGTTTCCGCAAAATTCGTGGTTGGATGGGAAGCCCGGCTGGGACTCGCTGCAGATGGACGAGGTCTCATATCCACTCATACTTGCCTGGCAGCTCGGGCGAACTGATCGCGAGACATATAGGGATCATGTTAAAGGAGCAGCCGACTTTATTGTGAAAAATGGCCCGGCGACCGCGCAGGAACGCTGGGAAGAGATGCCGGGTTATTCGCCGTCGACTATCGCCGCCGAGATTGCCGGCCTGGTGTGTGCCGCCGATATCGCAAAGAAGAACGGCGACGAAAGATCGGCCGTCGCATATCTTGCTAAGGCGGACGACTGGGCACGTAATGTCGAGCAATGGACCGCAACGACTAACGGCAAATACGGAGACGGTCATTATTACGTTCGGATTACGCAACACGGGAAACCGGACGCCGGCGAGAGCGTCGAGCTCAAAAATGGAGCGGGTGTCTTTGACGAGCGAGATATTGTTGACGCGGGCTTTCTCGAACTGGTCCGCCTTGGCGTCAAGCCGCCGGACGATCCGTTGATCGCCAAATCGGTCAACGTCATCGACCAACTCATCAAGGTCGACACGCCAAATGGCCCCGGTTATTTTCGATACAACCACGATGGTTACGGTGAATGGTACGATGGCCGTCGCTGGAACTATGACGGGAAATATACCGGCAACGGACACTTGTGGGCATTACTATCAGGTGAACGGGGCGAGTATGAAATTGCCCGCTGCGCGGGCGAGGTGGGACCGCAAGAGCAGTCCGCTTCCTTAACTAATGCGCGTGCGAGGTGTCTGGCAACAGCAGGTACCCGCCTGTATACGATGATGGGATTTGCCAATGACGGAATGATGATCCCCGAACAGGTCTGGGACAGACGTGAGGTCCCATCGAATGTAGATCATGAATTTATTCCCGAGCTTAAGTTCGGCGAGGGAACCGGCTCGGCAACCCCACTTGCCTGGTCGATGGCACAGTTCATACGGCTGGCGATGAGCCTAAAGGCCGGGCACAACCTTGAAACCCCGCAGATAGTCAGCGACCGTTATCGAAACGGCGTTCCGAGTCATTGATCGGAATACTAGTGTTCGTGCGACGCACCTTTCTGATGCTGGTGTAATTCGACCGGCAGCCCGGCATCTATCCAATCCTGTTTTCCGCCGGCATAGTCGCGCACATTCGAATAGCCGATTTCCGCCAATTCACGGGCGGACCTTTCAGAAGCGTGTCAGGTGGGGCTCGCACAATACACAATTATCTCTGCCGATTTATCGGGCAGCAATTGGGGTGCTAGCGCTGTCACACGATCAGGCGGAATATTGATCGCCCTTGGCAAATGGGAGTGGCGAAACATTTCCGGAGCGAGTGTCTCGACGAGAATGAAACTGTCATTGCGATCAAGTTTTTCTTTCAGCTCGTCCCTCGTGATCGTTGCTACCATATTTGTCCTCCTTGTCCAACGGTTGCTTTTATTTCGAGGTTAACACTTATTTATGTTCGGATATGTCTTCCTTCAAACACTTTTCGGCTGGGGGCGTAGGCAGGCTTGGGAGCTCTGATAGGAGCGTCCTGTTTGTAGAACCAAGGCAACGAACAATCGATCCAGCTCCGTTAGGAGCGGCCTGTTTGTAGAACCGGCGTGAACAAGTGATCAGTCCAGCTCCGCTAGGAGCGGCCTGTTTGTAGAACCGAGGCAACGAACAATCCTTCCATCTCCGCTGGGAGCGTCCTGTTCAAGGTCGCCCCGATGGGGCTCGGCCGAATTTGTTTCTGATGAATCTACAGAGAAGGGCGCGTTCGTTATTTCTTCCACGCAATGATATAGCCGCCGTTCTCGAGTTTGTCGATCAACGTATCGCCCACGATGGGTTCAACCGCAAAGCAGCCTTCCGAACGGCCGAGCCTTCCGGTCTTTCGGATAAAGTCCTCAGAAACATAGTCGGCCTTATGAAGGACAACTGCTCTCTCCAGAGCATTTGAGTTGGTCTGCTCTAATCCAGCGAGGCGCAGCGATCGTCCGTGATTACCGTTGTATTCGTCGAGGGCCCGGTAGATACCCAATGAAGAACTGTTCGAACCAGGATCGTTTGAAAAGACCGAAGCAAATCTTTCGTCCTTCGAGTCTCCGGAACCTCGACCGTGTGCAACGTAATATGCTTCGACTTTCCTCTCCAACGTATCGAAAACGTAAAACCTCTTATTTGTCGAGGGCTGATTAAAATCCACTATTGCCCAATAACGCTCGTCGGTCGAAGGATCAGATCGGAGTTTATATTCAACCAACTTTTGTGCCGGAATACTTTGGCCCACAGTCGCTGCAAGTTTCAGCAAAATTTCAGTGCTTCTTGTCGCGGGCACGTCGCTTCCTATTACCTGTGGCCGCACCGCACCTATCTGTTGAGGCTGTTGCACTCGCGTTTGTGCAGGTAAATTCAATAGGGCGGCGACGCATAGAACCAGTACGAGAGGTGCAATAACGGAAAGGCCACGGGGCATGCGTAGAGTATGGCGATAGAAATAGCTACTCATAGAGACAGCAGAAAAATGGATTGTAACAGGAAATGACGATTGGAAACTATGGGCTTCAAATCAGCCTTTCAGTTTGTCAGGCGGCCACCGCGGAGACGCAATTAGTTTTGACGGCTTTGATGTTGTTCGGGTTGCCCTATCTCTCGCCCGCGGTATCAAAACCTGTCTCGCTCCACGGGTCCACTACCATTCCCGTGGAGCCAATCAGATCTATTATTTCTATTTCTTTCGCCTGCTGATGCAGAAAAGGCGTCCGATCCGGAGTAAAATGAGCGACATTGCTCATGGTTAAGATTACCGCGATTCTAATATTATTTTTCGTACCGCTGACCGTTTATCCGGTTGGTTCATCGTTCGTAACCGCCAAAGGTCACAATTTATTTATAGGCACCAAGCCCTATTATTTTGTCGGTGCGAACTACTGGTACGGCAACCTCTTGGGTCTGGAAAAAGATCCCGCCCGAGGCGTCGACCGCCTTCGTAAAGAGCTCGACTTCCTCAAATCGAATGGAGTTACCAATTTGCGTTTGATGGCGGGCGCGGAAGGATCTGACTTAATGAACGGCGTTCGTCGGGTTGGGCCGCCGCTGCAGCCGAAGCAGGGTGTGTTTGACGAGCACGTTCTCGAAGGACTCGATCGGGTCCTGGAGGAAATGGGTAAGCGCGGGATGAAGGCGGTGATCTTTCTCAGCAACAACTGGGAATGGAGCGGTGGATTTCAACAATACCTTATATGGAACGGCGCTATCGGAAAGGAATACTTGACCAAAAAGCCCGATTGGGATGAGCTTCGCGATGTTGTCGCTAAGTTTTATTCGTGCACCGCATGTAAGGCGGGTTATAACGCGCAGGTAAATGCGATCTTGAGCCGGCGCAATAGATACAACGGCAAAAGATACATTGACGACCCGGCGATCATGGCCTGGGAATTGGCAAACGAGCCACGCCCCATGCGCCCCGCTGCCAATGACGCCTATAAACGTTGGATCAGCGACACAGCCGCGATGATCAAATTGCGCGATAGGAATCACGTTGTCACTATCGGTCACGAAGGCTGGATCGGCACGCAGGATATCGGTTTGTTCGCGTCCGTTCACGCCGACAAGAACATCGATTACCTGACGATCCATGTTTGGCCGAAGAATTGGGGTTGGTTCTCGAAAGGGAACATGGAAGCGATGTTTCCAAATGTGATCGAGCAGACGGTAAAGTACATAAACGAGAACGTGAGAGTCGCCGAAAAGCTTGATAAGCCGCTCGTGATCGAGGAATTCGGCCTGCCGCGTGATGGCGAGTCGTTTGATCCGGCTGCTTCAACAACTTTTCGCGACCGGTACTATCAAAAGGTGCTCTCATTAATTGGCAGCCAAGCGAGCGGTAACCCGCATATCGCCGGTGCCAACTTTTGGGCCTTTGGCGGAACGGCGCGGCCGGTCAAAGGACAGACCTATTGGAAAGAAGGCGATCCATACATGGGCGATCCCCCGATGGAAGAACAGGGCCTCAATTCTGTTTTCGATACCGATCGATCGACTTGGCAAATCATCCGGGGTACCGGCCAAAGAATTCGCAGGTAACATCCAAAACAATAATCGACTGTTAAGCGAGCGGTCTCTGACCGCGGTGATCTCAGAGCTCGGTCTTCCGCATAAGTTCGGAGTCCCGCCTTCAGGCGGCTTTCCCCTTTTTCCCCTTTTTCACTTTTCCTAACTCCCCTCTTTGATTACGAGGGGTGGATGTCCCGACGCTTTTTGTCGGGGCAGACGGGGTGGTAGATCATACGTCACCCAAACGGTACTTGCGGTGACGTATTGTACCGACGCGCCTTCCGTTTCCTTTTCTTATACTAGTCGCCGCGTTCTCTACCACCGCCGCCCCTACCGGAGCACCCTTCCTAATCAAGGAGGGGAGTTCGTTTTGCAGCCGCTTCGGGAGGACGCTTGTGGTGGGAGGGGCGGCTTCTTCCGTAACAAACCGAAACGTAAGCGTAACAATTGACCTCCAGCTTCGTCCGCGAACGATCATAAATAATACAAATAGTGCATCTCGTGTACCTTGTTTGTTTCGTCCCATTCGTCGTCAACTCGACCTAGCATCCTCAAATACGTGTATATAACCTTATTTCTGAGTCAAAATTAATACTTGACAATCGTTGGAAAGAAATATACAGTCGTATCCGATAACAGCACATTCGTTATCTGATATAAAATAAATTAAATAGGAGAAGAAAGATGGATTACAGAAAGTTAAGCCAGGAAGCACTTGCAACGTTCACGAGAAACATTGCAACGCTTCTTGGCGGCACGGAATTGGCAGCTATCGACAGTAATGTAAGGTCCGATCTTACAACTGCGATAGGCACACTGCCGGCTACGCTTTCTACACAGGTGGCCGATGTTATGACCACCGAGGAATGGCGAAAGGCAAAGGTCTCCGCTCGAAATCAAACCCAACAGCAGATCTATGCTCTGCTGACCCAGGTTCGGAATGCTCTCAAGACGGGAATAGCGCCGCGAGAACAATTCGATCTCTGCGGTTTTGATTTTCCGGCCGTACCGGTCGGTTCATATATTCCCCGGGACCCGGGCGATCTTGCCGTTACCGGATTTTCGAATGGTGTAAATAAAGGCGGCTTTTCGGGTAATAATACGGCGAGCCGTGTGCACTATGAGATTTGGCGGCGGCAAGGCGACAGCGGTTCATGGGAATTGCGGACAGTGGTGAGAAAGCAAAAATTCATAGACACGCCCGTTTCACCGGGTCAGTACTATGAATACAAGGTCCGTGCGGTGGCAGCCCGTGCCATGTCGAATTTCTCGAATTCGGCCGTGGTTTACGGTGCTGTTTGATGATTGATCGTGGTCGGTGGATCGCCTGGTTAAGGGATTAGTAAGAATAACTGAAATTTCCCCGCATAAGACTTGAAGGGGACCGAAGCCCACGCTTTCATACAATTAGAGAAAGATAAAAAGGGTACCCGCAAGGTGCCCTTTTCTGACGGTAAGATTTTTGCCCACGAAAGACACGAAAGATACGAAATAAATGGAGCAATTCTCCATTTTCCATTTTCCATTCTCCATTCTCCGTTCCGCATTTGAAGTCCCGCCTTCAGGCCGCTGCCTCGCTAATAACAAGCGTGTCTTCACCGACCCTCTCTCACGGATAGCGTTTCAGGAATGGTTGCCACGCCATCAACGAATCGCGTCGGTAACAAATTGCCCTCATTATCCGCGGTGCTTCGCTGGGCGATCGCATCAATAAAGCTTAACTGTGAACCTTCACCCGTAGCACTCGATGCAACACCAAACGTAACACTCACGATCTGACCGGTGCCTAACGGCTCATTCGAATCCATTAGAATGGCAAGTTGTCCTTGATTGCTCTTGGCAACGTTTGTCGTCAGAACAGTTCCCGACGATACGTCCGGGCCAAGACTCACGACCGGGTTACTCAACCTGGCTGGATCAAATCCAAGCGTAAACGCTATTGCCGCTTCGTTGCCGAGACCGTTCATGTCGACGTAAACGACGAACTTTCCTTGCTGTTGGTTTTTCGCCGGAACTATTCGAACGGTTCGTTTCGTCCACAATGTCTTGAGGAAATTGTCTGTCACGATCTCGTGACCTAAGAGTGGTCTCAAAGATTCGATGTTTCCCGGCAGTTGATCGACCGGATCTAGTCCGGCCACGTATCTTCGCACTTGTATCGTGTCGCCGGCTGTAAGCATTCCGTCGCCGTGTGTTGCACGCGGCGCTGCATCAGCTCTTACAAATTCATTTGCATCGGGTGTCTGACTTCCAACGACGAACTGTCGCTCGATGATCGCGTCACTTGAAAGCAACTGGCCGTCGCCATTTGGTCGGGGTGACACGTCACCATATGTTCCGCCGGGCGTCGGCGTTGGCGTAGGTGTAGGGCCCGGCGTGGGTGTTGGTGTTGGAGTCGGCGTTGGTGTCGGAGTAGCCGTAGGGGTCGGGGTGGGAGTTCCCGTGTAATGGAAAGCTTGATAATTAAATCCGTCAAGGGTGGTTATATACCCACCTTCGAAATCGTTCCTTGCATATCCGGTTGGAGCTACGTATTCGTCTGATGTAGGAAATCCAAGCCAGCTTCCAGTACTACCCGCATTGAGATAGACATCGCTTATTGAACCGTGAATCTCGAACGCCTCACCGGAACCTGACTTGAGAAATATTTTGCCTCCTTCGAAATCAACGGCTTTCCCGGATTGACCTGATACACCAGAGTTTGCTGGTATGTACTCTTCGCCCACTGGCTCGCCTTGAGGACAGGCACCATATCCCTTGATACCCCATTTTCGGAAAACGGGACCGTGCACTTCAAAAATGCTGCCGGAAAGATTACCACTCAGTTGATACTCAAGTGATCCCCCTTCAAACTCCTGCCACTTAATGTTTGTACCATAGCAAGTCGTCTCTTGTGGTGAAAGAAATCCGATAGGATAGCCCAGTGGGTTACTCGTATCGAAGCCAAGTCGTGCCCACCTGTCGTATAAGGGGTTTTGGACAGCAAACGCTTGGCTGGCATTGTTCCCGTTGGTGTGATATTCGACGTCACCATTCGCCATATACTGATAATGACTAACCGTTCCGCTCGATGATGTGAACCCGTCCGTCCGCACAGCGACTGAGGGGCAGCCTAGAGCGGCTTGTCCACCGCCGTCACTGTACGCATCTTGGAAGGCCTCAAGTTCTGTTCCAGAGGCTCCTTGCCCCACGGATATTGGACAAATAGCCGCGCCGCAAGCATTTGAGCTAAAAACCCTAGGCGAGTTGTTAAGTTCGTTATTGGTACCTGAATACTTAAGATGAATGGAATGAGTTTGACCATCCTTCAACAAGGTCGAAGGCAAGAAGTTAAATGCATGATAACCGTTACCTATACCCGTCGAGTCCAAGTCCTCTCGATACTCGTTCGCCGACACGGTGCTGATCAACGCAAGGCCATCATAAACATCGACACTTATCGGATCGTTTGGCAAGTTTGAATCCCACGCCCAACCGTAAACTTTTCTGCAATTGGCGTCATCAAAATATCCAAAATTTTGCGGAACGGGCTCTGCTGAGCCGGGACAGGATATAGGCCGGATCGTGTTGGGTAGGTCACCCGCATCGCGACAGCAGAACTCTCTCCTTCACGTAAAAGAGCAAAATCTCGCAAGTCGCGTTGGCTGTGAGGACGGGCAACATGATTCGTGAGCGAACTGGTCTTATCCACCTCCAACACCTCGATTATATAGCGGCCAGTATAGTGATCGATCTGGCACTCCCTTCGCAACAAATCGTATTCGATTTCTTCTTCACCTTCCCCGGCAGCCAGTCTGGGCAAGTCTCCAATTGCTTCCCACAAGGTTACCGGCGGAAGCAAACACTCTACTACCTTTGCGGAGCCAGTTTTTCGAGAGCCCCGACTAGATCTTAAGGAGGCCAGATCAGCATGTGTAGGCGGAAGAAATCGACTGCTGACGAAAATTGGCAGATCCACTCTCGTGCCGATAATCAGTTGTCGTATGCGTTTTTGAGGAATACCATAGTTCCAAGCCCGTATCTCGTGACCATGAACCCGGTACCCTAGAGCCCGAGCCTCTGAATGGACGCGAGTCAGAAACTCTCCCCCCGCCGCCGTTCGAATACCTAAGACGTTTTCGATAACGAACAGGCGAGGTTGGAAATAATCGACAAACCGTAGAAAATCCCTGTAAAGATAACGTCGTGGATCGTCAATCGGCTCACTGCCGTGGTTCGTTCCATCAACCTTCCTCACGTTACTAAACCCTTGGCATGGGGGACCACCGACGATTACATCCACTGTTTGACCGTCGAGAAGCTGTTCTAGCTCACTCGGATCGAACTCGGTAATATCCCTTTCCAGAACGTGAGCAACTTCGGGGAAATTGGCGCGATACGTTTCTACCGCTTCGGCACTAATATCAATTGCCGCCAACGAATTGAGACCAGCTCGCTCCATGCCAAGGCTGAAGCCCCCACAACCTGCGAACAAGTCAATGAAATTAAGCGTTAGAGCTTCTGAAGTTTCCTCAGATTCTTTGTTGATGATGTGTGGAAGTGTTGACATCCGTTACTCAAACGTTTCCAAAAAAGAATGCATCATGGCGTAAATATGAAGTCCGTATTCTATTCTACGTTTTGACTTCGTTTCAAGAAAGGATTGTAGGAATCGGCTATCGTGCGAACAAATCAAAAGTTGGAAAATATATGCTACTACATCCGTACATATTCTGTTCTGGCGAGTTCGTGGGCGATGCTGGCATGGCTGCTGTGTTCGCGATCCCATTGAAAGTGGATGGTACTCAACTGAAAGTGGATGGTACTCAACAGTGGGGTTTTTGTTCTCGGATTTGATCGACTAAATGGCTGGTTTATGGAGGAGTTTCGTACGTTTTAGCGTTTAAAACGTACCAAAATGTTTCTAAAACGTACCAAAATGTGGCGAAACGGTCCAAAAAAATTGCAAAAGCGCGCGTTTTAGGAAATTTTGCTCGCGTTTTTGTCGTTGGAATGCCATGAAAAGGGCCTGAAACGTAAGAAAAGACGGAAAAAGCGCGGGTTTTGGAAAAAAAACGTACAAAAAAGTTTCAAAAACGGACGTTTTTGCTTCGAAAAAGGACAGAAATGTTGAGGAAACGTACGAAACAGGTTATGAAAGACGCAAAAGTAAAGGGGAAAAGGGGAAAAGTGAAAAAGTGAAAAAGTGAAAAAGAGAACCACCCCGTCGGGCGAAGCGGCAAAATAAAGCTCCCCTCCTTACGAAGGAGGGGTACGGCTTTAGCCGGGGGTGGTTCTCGTTCAACGCCACCGATGCTCACCTTAGGGCTAACGTCTTTCGTGCCACGAGAGAGAACCACCCCGTCAGTCCCGACAAAAGACGTCGGGACTGCCACCCCTCCTTCGTAAGGCGGGGAGCTGCGAAAAGCGAAAAAGTGAAAAGGCGAAAAGCCGCCTAAAGGCGGGACTCCAAACAATGCGGGACTCCGAACGAAGACGCAGGCGGGACGCCCGACGCTCCAGTCAAGAGCTCAGTACAATGTCCATTTCGTTGAATAGGCGGTCGGAGCGGTAACGGGGGTTCCGCCGCCGGCGCCGATGACGGTGGCGCTGCGGTCATGAGTTTTGCGCTCACGGACAAAAGGGGCATTTTAGCCGCGGACTAACACAGATAACGCGGATCAAAATCAAACACCTTTCATCGCGGAGCACACAGAGAACACCGAGCAGGACCAAACGAAATCAACGGCCAATCATGTCGTTATGAAAGACCTCGACAATTTCGCCAGGTTGGATTCGTGATAGGGTATGATGGATTTCATTGATCATCGCGGCGTGAGTCTTGAGACGATTGTTGAATGCACGTAAAACCAGAATCGAAATTCGGCGCCCGGAAAGGTTTTGTTGGCTCTTGATATTTGAATCAGCCGTGAGCAAAACGCCGAAACCATTTTGTTCGGCAAGGGAAAGCAGTTCGCCGTTGAGTACGTCTGCCCAGCCTTGCTCCTGTGTGGTCGAAGTGTCGTAATCGGTCAGGTACTGCTTGAGCCGACGGTCAAGATTGTGGTCAAGCAGAATTTTCAATGGGCGGCGATTTCCTTGACGAGGGATATTTCGGCCATCTCCAAAACTTCTATAGCCTGTTCGCGGGTGACGGGCGGGAAGCCTTCGAGAAAATCTTCGAGGCTGTCGCCGCCTTCGAGATAGTCGAAAAGGTTCTTGATCGGAACACGAGTGCCCGCAAAGACAGGAGCACCGCTGACCTTATCAGGATTTATCTCGATAACATTGTTTTTCATAGAGGTATTTTAACACGATTGGGGTTCTGAGATAGCCGCCTTCGGCGGTGAAAAGGTGAAAAAGAGAACCACCCCGTCTGGCAAAAATGGAGAATTGAGAATTGAGAATGGAGAATTCTTCAAGGCGATGGCAAGAAGCGAGAACCACCCCGTCTGCCGCGGCGGTTGCAAAACCAACTCCCCTCCTTGATTAGGAGGGGTACCCCGGTAGGGGTGGGGTGGTAGAGAACGTGACCACTAGTATAAGAATAAGAAACTAGACCCCGTTGGTAGAATACGTGGCCGCGAGTACCGTGTCGGTGACGCGTGATCTACCACCGCGGTCAGCCCCGACAAAGGACGTCGGGACTGCCACCCCTCCTTGAGGATAGCTTTTGATTTATGATCCTCGACCTATTTATATTGTTTAGCAACGGCCAACTTAACAGATGCCAGCGAGCGATAAACGCCTTCACGATATTCCCCGTCTGAAGACATTTCGAACCAAGCTTCGGAAACGAATGACACCTGCCGAGGCGGCATTGTGGATGTGTCTTCACCGATCAAATCTCGACGGACGGAAGTTTCGGCGGCAGCACAGTGTTGGGCCATACATTCTGGATTTCTTTTGCTATTCGGAACGATTAGGGATCGAACTCGACGGAGAGGTGCACAGGAACGTACCTGCGGCATGGTACGACCATGAGCGAAAGCTGTTCTTGAATAGTTTTGGGATAAGGATCATTCGGTTTGAGAACTTTTATGTTTTTCAGGAGCCAGAATTTGTTATTTCATGTATTCGCGGCAACTTCGGGTGGTGGACAGAGGATGCAAATTCAGACTCCCCTCCTTGATTAGGAGGGGTGGCTGCGTTTTTTGCAGACGGGGTGGTAGAGACGACATAAGCATCCACGATGTTTTGATAATTCGCGTCTCGCAATAACTCCCTCGTGGGTTCGTAGTTACGATGGTCTACCACCCCGTCAGCCCCGACAAAGGACGTCGGGACTGCCACCCCTCCTAATCAAGGAGGGGAGTTTTAAGAGAAGACGGGATTCCGAGCTAGAACTCGGTAACCTTGATATTAATGTCTCGCCGCGAGAGCTCTGAGACAAACTTGTTTGGATCAATGGTTTTTTCCTGGGGTGTGGCACCGCGGACGAGACAATCGCCGCGGGCCATCATCTGGGCGATGATCGAGGCCGGGAACGCGGTCGTTCGCATCATTGCCGAGAGGCCGGTTTGCTCATCGAGCTTGTCAACGATGTCGTATCGTAGGCGTTTTGGCCGGCCATCTTTATTTCCGACAAGATCGAGCCGGACGAGTACGTAATCGGGACCGTCCGCAGGTAGGTGTCGCTGGAGAAGTTCTCCAAAGACCTTTCGGGGGATCACTTTCTGACGATCCGCAACTATTTCATCGCTTGAGCAAAGGCCAAGATCGATCATTGTCTTGAATCTCTCGCAATGTCCGGCGTAGCGAATGGTCTTATAGTCGAGCTCACGAACGTTGCCGAGAAAAGTGTCGGGCAATGTCGATGTGCCGCCGGATGTCTGAAAAGCTTCGAGCGGCGGGAAGCCGTCGAATTCGAGTTGCTCGATCTCTGTCATCGATTCGACCTCGGTGATCCGGCCGTCGCGGATCACGCGTGCGACCTCGATGTATTCATTGATCAGACCTTCGACGGAGAAAACGAGTTGATACCCAAGCGGCGGCTGAGGATCTTGCGGCAAGCCGCCGACGCGAATGTGGATCTCGTCCGTCTGGTCGAATCCCGCCGTGCCTTGCATCGCCAGGATCGAAACCATCCCGGGTGCAAGACCGCAATCGGGAATGATGTTTATGCCGGCCGCCTTTGCTGCCGCATCCAATGCTAATTGTTCGTCGACGACGTAATTGTTGCCACCGAGATCGCAGAAGTTGGTCCCGGTCTCGATCGCCGCGTTCGAAAGCGAAAGATTGTGCCAGTAATTGACGCACGATATGGCCGCATCGTGCCCGCGCATGAGCTCCACCACGTCGTCATAATTGCCGGCATCGATATTTTTGGGTTGCACTCTGTCGGTGCCGACGGCATCGGTAACGGCACGCGCCTTTGAAACGTCAAAATCGGCGACCGTCACAAGAGCCACGTCCGGAGAGTTGTGGACCAAATCAAAAACGGCGCCGTGTCCCATTCGACCGGCGCCGAGGACTAGTATTTTCATTGTTATCGGCTCTGAAAATGTTGGCGGTTGGCCGTCGGAAACTGTTGGTGGTTGGCGGTCAAGAATTGTTGGCAGTCGGCCGTAAAGGTTCTTTTCTTAACTGCCTACCGCCTACCGCCTACCGCCTACCGCCACACCTACCAGTCTTCAAACTCCTCCGGCTTCTCGCCCGCGATGGTCATAGCGGCAAGGTCCCAAACCTTTTTTTTCCACTCGCGAAGATTGTCGAGCAACAGGAGTGCGGCCTGCGGATGCGAGGCGTTCCGTTCGAGACGAATTACCTCGGCGGTTACCGAAATTTCGTCGTTCGGGTTTTCGGTAACGGTAAGCTTGACCTTGCCCCCGACCGAGGGAAGGTGTCGCGGCAGATAGATCAGGGCCCCGTGCGGACCAACATTTTCGGTCAGGCCATCCTGGGTGATCTCTTCTCCGCTCTCATCTTTCCATTTGACACGGACCGGAAACGAGATCACATGCCTTGCATCGCGGCGTCTTTCCCGCATATGTATCCTCTTATATCGTTTGGGAATTCGAGGCCCTGATCGATCGAAATCTTAGCGATTCTAACCCGAGAAGTGTACCAAAAACAAATAAAATTCACACGCGTAAACTCTTTAGAATTGGATAATTGCATATGATATAAGGGGTTGCAGGTTTTTCCGCGGTTGGACATTAGCGGTAAGCCGGTGATAACCTCTTAAAAGTTTTGATCGCGACCGGTCGAAACCAAGGTGGAAATGGTTCCGCCGAAAGGAAACGGTCTCATGCATTAGCGTTTTATATAGTGTCCCCGAAACCTGTCTCGGATACTGGTACTGCGCCTTTGAGTCTCGAAACAATAGGAGACATTTAATGAAAAACCTCGTTAGAGGAGGAGCAATCCTCATCTTGACGGGTCTGTTCGTGGTTTTTATCTACGCACAGACGCAAAAGGAAAGCACTCTCGCCATAGGAGAGGATTCGCACAAAATAACAAATAACACAGTTAATAATATTGTAAGGTCCGACGACGATACCAAATTAGTTAAGAAAACAGCATCAGTAAAAGCAGTCGGAGCAGGCGCCAGCCGCGGTGCATTTGCCGCGACCGCATATTGCTTATCCGGAAGGACCGCATTAGGAGGCGGTGTTCGCCGCGGCCTTATTGCCGCCGATCCACGCGTTCTCAGACTCGGTTCACGAGTCGTGATAAACGCAGGTTCGTGGAGCGGAACATATCTGGTCGCCGACACCGGCAGCCGGGTTCGCGGAAAGAAGATCGACATCTGGGTACCCAGTTGTTCCGAAGCTCGTCGATTTGGACGAAGGTCGGTCCAGATCTTTACGGCTCCGTAACTTTTAACACAACCTAAATATGAGACGAGGCTGTTTGGAAACGGAGTTCCAGACAGCTTTTCTTTTTCGGTTTGGAAAAAAAAGACCCTGAAGTATTAGTTTCCGGTGGTACTAAACCTCCGAAGGTTGTGTGCTAGTGCATTTGTAGAATGCCTCCAGCGCCCCGATGTCGATCCGCTCGATTATTTCGTTCACCACGCTAACATGGTGATTCCTTGGCCCAAGGTCTTCATAGCTCGCAGGCAGAAGCATCGGCTGGTTCCGCCCGTATCTATTGAACACCACCTTCCGCTTTCTCATGCAAATGTATTAAAGCTGTTTCTCCTTATTTGCTCCAAAAAAGAGGCCGCCTTTTCAGACAGCCTCGCCATTGCATTCAAACGGTTCAAGAGT
>OCZT010001865.1_pt1 | contig 21888 bp, 20 predicted proteins | sample 1539031 | NCBI WGS metagenome assembly OCZT01 (sample SAMEA3539308, study PRJEB22396) | soil metagenome | biome: tundra; feature: field; material: soil | place: USA | collected 2010-05 | depth 0.15 m | reverse complement strand
GCATCCATAGAATGCCACTTTTCACGACTGGAAATGTTTATGAGACTGGTTCTAGTGGTGCTGCCATCGTTGAGTTCGAGACTGGCAAAACTACGATGCCAACTACGCACTGGGATTATGAGTCCCATAACGCACAGGAACATGGGAAATCCATAATCAAGGCGCTCATTCCTGGACGCGATTTTGACTTTCCGAAGTCTTTATACGCTGTTGAGGATGCGCTGTGCTTCTTTATCAAGGGCAAAGAAAATGCAACGGTTCTCGACTTCTTTTCCGGCTCGGGCACGACGGCCCACGCCGTCATGCGCTTGAACAAGCAACACGGCGGCCGACGCCAATGCATTTCCGTCACTAACAACGAGGTCAGCGCCGACGAGCAGAAGGCGCGGCGTGAAAAGGGCCTACGCCCCGGCGATGCCGAATGGGAACGATGGGGCATCTGCGAGTACATCACTAAACCCCGCGTTGAAGCCGCGATCACCGGCAAGACGCCGGACGGTGAACCCATAAAAGGCGACTACAAGTTCACCGACGAATTCCCGATGGCCGATGGCTTTGAGGAAAACGCTGAGTTTTTCACTTTGACCTATGAAACCCCGCTTTCGGTCAACCACAACATAGCCTTCGCTCGCATCGCCCCGCTGTTGTGGTTGCGTGCTGGCAGCCGTGGCAAGCGCATCGACAAACTGCCCGAAGAAGGCTGGGCTGTGGTGGATACCTACGGCCTGCTTTCGGACGTGGACAACGCCACGCCCTTCATAAGGGCAATGAACAAGGCCAAGGACTTGCGCATTGCCTACGTCGTCACCGACGATGACCGCCGCTTCCAAGCCATTGCACGGCGCTTGCCGGAAGGCGTGGCGCCGGTGCGCCTGTATGAATCGTATTTGACCAATTTCAGCTTTGCGAACGGGGATTGACAGATGAGGTTCACGCTAAAAAGGGACTATCAGACCACCGCTGTGCGCGATGCCTTGTCTAATCTCAAAAAGGCTAGGAAGGATTGGCACGGAGACGCCTACAAGAGCGCCTTCTCCCTGACCGCCGTTACGGGCGCGGGCAAGACGGTCATGGCTGCTGCTGTGTTCGAGGCGCTGTTTCACGGCGACGACGAATTCGATTTCGACGCCGACCCCGGCGCGGTGGTGATCTGGTTCAGCGATGATCCGGCGTTGAACGAGCAGACCCGTTTCCGCTTGATGGAGGCCAGTGACCGGCTTAATCATACCGATTTGGTTCCGGTGGAAAATACCTTCAACCAGGCAAAGTTTGACGCGAAGAAGATTTACTTCCTCAACACGCAAAAGCTTGGCAAGAACAGCCTGCTGGTGCGCGGATTCGATCAAGAAGAAGTGGAAACAAAGGCCGGTGCGCGGTTGCTGGAAATGCGTCCCGACCTACACTCGTACACAATCTGGGACACTATTCAGAACACCGTCGAAGACCCGGATTTAACTCTATATCTGGTGCTGGATGAAGCGCATCGCGGCTTGGGTAATCCTACAACCGCCAGCCAGAACGCCAAGAGCACAATTGTTCAGCGCCTCATCAACGGTAACAACGGCGTGCCTAGCATTCCGGTGGTGTGGGGTATCTCAGCCACCGTGAAACGCTTCAAGGAAGCGATGAAAGTCGCGGTCAAGCGCAGCTACTTGCCGGATGTGATAGTGGATTCGACCGAGGTGCAGGAATCTGGTCTTATCAAGGACACCATCCTCCTCGACATCCCGGATGATGTGGGTGATTTCGATACCGTGCTTGTGCGCCGTGCAACGGACAAGCTGAAAGCCTCCACCGAGGCTTGGGCTGAGTACGCCAAGCAACAGGGGGACTCCCACACAGTTTTTCCACTGATGGTGTTGCAGGTTCCCAACACGCCTGACCCGAACGATATTGGCCGTGCGCTGGATACCATCTATGAGCAATGGCCAGACTTGCCCAGCGGAAGCGTGGCAAATGTACTGGGCGAGCACACCACCCAGCAGTTCGGCAACCGCAACGTGCCGTACATCTCGCCAGAGCTTGTGCAGGATTCGACTTGGGTGCGTGTTCTCATAGCCAAGGATGCCATCAGTACGGGTTGGGACTGCCCGCGAGCCGAGGTCATGGTGTCCTTCCGTGCAGCCACTGACCGCACCCATATTACCCAAATGCTGGGCCGCATGGTGCGCTCGCCTTTGGCTCGGCGCATCCCCGGCAATGAGCGATTGAACGCAGTGGACTGCCTGTTGCCGAAGTTTAACAGGAAGACGGTCGAGGACGTTGTGCAAGCTCTAATGAAGGGCGATGACACGATGCCCCCTTCTGGCGGGCGCATCCTCGTCAATCCTGTTGAGATGAAGCCCAATCCCGCCGCCTCAGCGGCTGTTTGGGAGGCATTCGAGGCATTGCCGTCCCAAACCCGTCCGCAACGAGGAGCGAAGCCTGCAAAGCGTTTGACTGCGCTTGCGCACGAGTTGGCCTCCGATGGCATCCTGCCGGGTGCTGGAAAGTTGGCTCATGCAGAGATGCACAAGGCATTGGACAAGTTCCAAGAGAGTGAAAAGGCGAAGATAGAAGCCAAACGCAAAGCGGTTCTGACGGTTGACGGCAAGACAGTGGTTGCCGACCTGAAAGGCAAGAAAAAGAGCTTCGACGATTTCTGGGAAGCTGCCGACATGGCGGTGATCGAGGATGCCTACCGTCGCGCCGCGCGCATCTTCAGCCCAGACATTTCACGTACCTACGCCGACTCCCTTGCCTACAAAGTGGCCAAGCCGGAAGAACCGGATGAATTTGAGGAAGCCATTGTTGAAGCGAGGGTATCAATCGCCGCGCTGGGCTTGATGACCGAGGTCCAAGCCTATTTCGATGCTGAGGCCGACAAGCTGGCGAAGGCTTGGCTTGCCAAGTACGGCAACGAAATCAAGAAGCTGACCGACGACCGAAAGGAAGCCTACCGGCAGATTGTGGAGATGAGCACCGAGCCACAGGATGTGGCTTTGGTCAAGCCAGAGGCCAAATTCGAGCCCACAAAGGTACGCGATAAGGACAACGAAACGGAACTGCCGACCTACAAGAACCATCTGTTGTGTGACGAGAATGGCAATTTCCCAGCAGAGTTTAACGATTGGGAGATCGCTGTTGTAGAGGCCGAATCAAAGCGCGAAGGTTTCCGCTTCTGGTATCGCAATCCACAACAACCTGGACAATCCTCGCTCGGCATCGCCTACCTTGAAGGCGAGCAATATAAAATCGTCCGCCCGGACTTCATCTTTTTCCCCACATTGGACAATGGAAAGGTGGTCGCTGACATCGTTGACCCTCACGGACTGCATCTGGCTGATGCGCTGCCCAAGCTGCAAGGGCTGGCACTGTACGCAGAAGCTCACGCAATGGCTTACCGGCGAATCGAGTCCGTTGCCGAGGTAAAGGGCAAGGTGCGCGTCTTGGACTTGACGCACGAAGACGTGCGCAAGGCCGTTTCAAGCGCAAAGGATGCGGCGAGTTTGTTCGTTGTTCATTTGGCCAGTGATTATGAATAAGCAGATGCGTTTACTCCACACGCGATTTCTTCCGGCAGATGCCGAACCGGCTGCTGGCCCGCTACTTCCAAGGGCGGGGGGTGTTTGGCGACCTGGATTTTGCGGCTCTGAAGGAAGCTCAGCCGGAGGAACTGTTCACGGCGTGGCTGAGCGCTACCGCTCTGGAGACATACTGGAGACATAAACTGCCCCGGTGCCCCCTGCCGTACTTGGTGGCAGCCCGTGCCGGAATCCCTGCCAAAGCGCCGATGGGCGCCGGGGGGATGGCACCCCCCGGCGCTCGTGTCCGACTGGATGGTACTGGGTCAATTTGAAATCGCTCCCTCTTGACCGTCGGGCGTGAACCATGCCACGCTCGAAGCATGAATCCATGGTGGAGCGCGGTGGTTTCCAGCTGGCCTCTTATACTTATTGGGTTTACTGGAACGGTTGCTGCCCTACTCACCTTGGACGTGATCAGACGCCAGACCAACGCGATAGAGCATCAGACTACGTTTCTTGTAAATAGCCAACGCCCCTGGGTGGTGGTTAGCCGTATATGGCCCCTCCAACTCAGATTGCCATGCGAGTTCCTGTTTGATATCCGCAACAGCGGGGGCACCGTAGCCAGAATCACGGATGCGGGCGGCTACTACGAGGTTTTGGATTCTACTGAATCACTGCCGGATATACCGCCTTATACTTTGCGAGAGAGAATCTCCGATTCTAGCGAGTACGGAAGAGTTTTGATTAACGGCGACAGTATGGAGAAATGGCCAATACTTCTGTTGTTGTCGGACACTGAAGTTTCTGGCGTCCTGGCCAAGAAACTTAATTTGTTTGTTTATGGATTTGTTGACTACTTCGATCATTCTGGGACCAGTAGGGAACTTAGGTTCTGCTATCAGTGGAAAGAGAGCATCACTATGAGAAGTTCTGAGTCTATGGGGAGTCCTTTTGTTCTCGGCGGCCCCAGGGAGTACAACAAGCACACTTAGCTCCAAGAATGAACACAGAAGCAGAATTGTCAATCCCGTTGAAAACCAAATTGACCCACGTGCCTGAAGATAACCCTCACGAAAATTCATGCCGCATTCTCCTTCTTCCTAACAGCATAGTGTGCAAGCGCCCGGTAAGGCGTCGTCCGACCCACATTCCAGAGAGCGGCCACGTCTTCTCGATGATTTTGCTGTGCGTTACCTGGTCCTCTACCGAGTTCGCTCCTTCCCAAAGTTCAGTCCACAACGTTAATGCCCGCCGGACAGGTTGCACTGGCACCCCTTGCGCCATAGCGCCGCGCCCGAAGCGTCCGTAAACCTGCCTGCGGAATACAATTAACGGTGTACGACACAATGCTATATCGTCCGAGGGCGTATAGATCACTCCCGGCGTTAAGGGGAAAGCATGGCCCGGCATTATTCCACGCGCGATTTCTTCCGGCAGATGCCGAACCGGCTACTGGCCCGCTACTTTCAGGAGCGTGGGCTCTTCACGGAACTGGACTTTGCAGCAATGAAGGAGACCAAGCCAGATGCGCTATTTGCCGCTTGGCTGGAATTGCCCGAAGGCCAGCGCAACCGTATGGACGCGGAGTTCAGGGAAATCTCGGACCTGAGCTGCGAGAAAGGCTTCTGCGCCATCCGGGATGAGGCCGAATGGAAATTGGGTGCTGACGCGGAGGCACTCAGAGGCTTCATTGAAAAGCTGGCGGCTCTGGATGGCCATTGCGAGCGAGCGATGGTCACGTTTCTGGATCATCCCAACTTTTGGAGGGGTGCCACGCACTTCTACCATGCGGACACTTTGTCATACTGGCGGAAGCGCAAGGGATTTCCACACGTGCCCGCGTCGGTCCATGCCGACGGTCGGGACGAGCTTGCCCGGCTGATTCGGACCTACTTCCACCAGGTCGAAGGACGCGGCAACAACTGCGTTGTTGAAACCTTTCGCCGGGGCGACCTTGATTACTTCTTCGCGTACCCCGAGGACTATTCGCAAAAGAGCGTGGAATGGGTGGAAGGAGCGTTCGCCAGGAGGCCACACAATCCTGCATTTGAAGTGGTCTACGTGTACTCGGAGAAGGATGGAACGTTGGACCTGAACTGTCGCGGGTCGCACAAGGCAGTTGAACCGCTGCAAGGGATGTTCGCCACGGCGATTCTGAGACTGCCGGAACTGCCGCCAGACTCGGAAGATACTCGCATCTATGACTTGAATCCGGTGTGCGAGCGGGGCTTCCAATTCATTTACGACCCTTCGAGCGGAATTCAAGCTGCCGCCCTAAAGAAAATCAGGCTTTCGTCGAAGGTTGTCCGGGGGACCGGATCACGCTGGAGGCCGACGCCTCTTCCGATGTTGAAGCCATCTACGATTTGATCGAAAAGGTCGGCAGATCAATTCCGCTGAAGCTCTATAACGTTACCCAGGTGGAGATTGCGGCAAAGGTAATCATGGAGTCGGATAGAGAGCCCAAGTCTGCGGCCATCAGAATCACGTATCCCAATTCCTGCTCACTGAAGTATGACGATGTGGACCTCAAGCTGCGAGCGATGCTCGTCGCGTCGGGAATTGAGCTGAAGGAACCAACCGAAGGCCTGAATCTGGATGAGACGGAGTTCGCTGAGGCATGACGGGGCTTGAGACATTCGCGGAATTGCTGGCGCGCGTGGGAGCTAGCCAGGGTGCGGCGGCGCTAGTGAGCGAAGAGGAATTGAGCCGGTGGCCCGCCACTGCTGTACGGGTATTGAAATCGCAAAAGCTGCTTGTGCGGGCGAGTCCGGCCGCCAGCGTGGTGTGTCCCGGTTGCGAGCAGGAATGCACAATGCCGGTGCATACATTGCCCGCCAGGCATAGGCAAGGCGCTTCGTTTGTTGTGTGTGACAAGCGGGATGATATCAACCGGGTGGCCGTGCCTGCCGAGCGGTTGAGGCAGTGGCGATGCGGCGCAGAAGCCGTGTGCGCATTTATCGCGCAGAGCCTGGGACTGCGGCCCGAAAGCCACCGGAGCATCGGTGCCGGGCTGTGGGAGCTTGGAATTGTAGCGGGCAACAAGCGCAGCCAGATGCTGTGCCTGCGAGCGAACGGCGAATTGGAACTGGTGGCCGGGGACAATTCCGTTCCCTTGGCCGAACTGGTGCGCGATGGGGCAGGGAGCTATGGTGTGGACAACGCAAGGGTGAGGCAACTTGTGGATACCGCGACCACGGGAGACAGCCGCTATACGCCCAGCAATGCCCGGCGCGAAGCGCGCAAGCTGGAGACGCAAGCCTTGCGTGAACGCTGGCGGAAAGAATACCGGGCGCTGAAGAAACGGCGCTCTGGTATGTCCGATGTGTGGTATTCGCAACAAATTGCCAGGATGGGCATTGCCGAGAGCCGCAGCGCCGAGACCATTCGCAAACACATGAAGGGATAAAAAACTGGGCGGAATGTTTTCGCCCAGCCTGCCCACCCGCCAACCCGTTGTATTTCGCGCCATTCCGTACACGCAAGGCCGCGTCGCCGCCTTTGCGGCGCGGCTACTCGACTGCCTATAAACACCTAAGAATACGAACGAAATGCTCGTAAGCATGGGGCTTTCAAGGGCATTTAATCGCCCAAATCGCACAGCTACGGTTTGTCTTGAGCGGTCCTGAATCGCTCAGAGAGGTTTGAAGATGACCCATAGCATACTGCGACTTCCCGACGTAAAAGCAAGCACTGGTCTGTCCCGCAGCACGGTCTACCTGCGAATAACCCAAGGGGTATTCACTCATCCGGTGAGCCTGGGTGGCCGCGCCGTGGGCTGGCCCGCGCACGAGGTGGCGGCATTGAACGCTGCCCGGATTGCAGGAAAGTCAGAGACGGAGATTCGCGATCTGGTGGTGAAGCTGCAAGCGGCCCGCAAGGCTGTGGCCTGATCGGCGCGGGAGAGCCATGAAGGCAAAGCGAGGCCCTAATCACCGCCTGGTCAAAATCCATCGGAGCTACACGGTGGAAGAGATCGCCTGCCTGTTCGGTATCCACAAAAATACCGTGCGCGCATGGGTCAAGGCTGGGCTTCCAACCAGTGACAGAAAACGTCCGATGCTGATTCTTGGCCCCGATCTCGCCGCATATCTCAAGGCGCGCCGGACGGAAAATAAGAGGCCCTGCCAGCCGGGAGAAATCTATTGCGTTCGATGCCATGCTCCGAAACGGCCCGCTGGAGATATGGCAGACTACCTGCCGATTACGGAGACCCTGGGGAACCTTGAAGGCATCTGCCCTGACTGTCAAGGGATGATCTACCGGCGCGCCAGCAAGGCGAGACTGGATGAGAATTGGGGGAAATTGGACATCACGTTTGCGGAGGCAAAGCGACAAGTAAGCGAGAGCCATGACCCCACCGTAAACCGTGACTTGGAATAGGGACGAGGAGCCATGAGCAAACACAACCCGGAAAACGAACGAATCAAGCGCAAATACTTCGCCTACTTGCAGGAGGCCAAGCGCCACAGCGAGCCGACCGTTGACGCCGCCGCGAAGGCGCTGAGCCGGTTTGAAGAGTACAACCGATGCCGGGACTTCAAGGCATTCCACTTCGAGCAGGCGATTGCGTTCAAGAGGCATCTGGCCGAGCAGAAGGGCCAGCGGTCAGGCGAGAAACTGAGCAAGGCGACCTTGCACGCCACACTGACGCAACTGAAGCAGTTCTTCCAATGGCTGGCTTGGCAACCGGGGTACAAATCGCGCTTTCAGTACTCCGATGCTGATTATTTCAATCTCTCCGAGAAGGACACGCGGGTTGCCACCGCCCAGCGGGAGCAGAAAACGCCGACGCTGGAGCAGGTGAAGCATGTAATTCAGACGATGCCGACCGAGACCGAGATCGAGCACCGTAACCGCGCTCTGGTGGCTTTCACACTGCTGACCGGTGCACGAGACAGCGCCATTGCTTCGATGAAGTTGAAACATATCGACCTTATAGAAAACTGCGTTCACCAGGACGCACGAGAAGTAAAGACAAAATTCAGCAAGACCTTCACGACGTTCTTTTTCCCCGTGGGCGAGGAAATCAGGGAGATCGTAGCGGAATGGGTGCGCTATCTGCGGGAAGTGAAGCTATGGGGCAATGACGATCCGCTTTTCCCGGCCACGCGCATCGCACTCGGAGCCACTCGCCAGTTTGAAGTTGTGGGATTGGAACGGGAGCACTGGAGCAGCGCTGAGCCGATCCGCAAGGTATTTCGCGAGGCATTCGGGCGTGCGGGCCTGCCATACTTCCATCCGCACAGCCTGAGAAAGACACTGGCGCGGCTTGGCGAGGAGGTCTGCAAGTCTCCCGAAGAGTTCAAGGCGTGGAGCCAGAACCTGGGACATGAAAAGGTTTTGACGACCTTCCTGAATTATGGTTCCGTGGCGTATGACCGCCAGGGCGAGATTATCCGGGGAATGGCGGCTCCACGGCAGGCTGTTCAATCGGAGGCTGACCACATCGCCGAGGCGGTATTCAGGAGATTGCGCGGTTCTGGTGTGAACATACAGGCTCAATGAACCTAGCGGGCTAAGCCCCTTTGCGTATCGGGATCACTTCAGCACCAGCCTTCAGCTTGTCCAGATAATCCGCCCACTGTTGCATCATTTTTTTGCGTTCAGGCAGATGCGCCGTACGGTTGTAGGCGCGCCCATTTGGATCGCGCACGGCATGGGCGAGCTGGTGTTCGATGAAGTCAGGTCGGACGCCGAGCACTTCATCAAGAATCGTCCGTGCCACTGCTCGGAAGCCGTGCCCACACATTTCATCCTTTTCGATGCCCATGCGTCGCATGGCAGCGAGAATTGCGTTATCGCACATCGGTCGCTGGTTGCTCCGCGCGCTCGGAAAGACATAGCGCCCACGCCCCGTGAGAGGATGCAGTTCGTGCAAGATGTCCAAGGCTTGTTTGGCGAGGGGGACAATATGCGGGGTGTTGGTCTTGGTCACGGTGTAGCGCCACTCTGCCGCATCCAGGTCTATGTCTGCCCATTCAGCTTTACGCAATTCGCCTGGGCGTACAAATACCAATGGCGCAAGCCGCAGGGCGCAGCGCACCGTAAGTGTGCCTTCGTAGCCATCCATTGCACGCAGAATCTCGGCAACCTGTTTCGGATCTGTCGTTGCCGCTAAGTGCGTACTCGTCACCGGGGGAAGTGCGCCGCGAAGATCGCCCGAAGGATCATGTTTGGCGCGTCCGGTTGCGATTGCATAGCGGAATACCTGTCCACAGTTGCTCAAGGTACGATGTGCGGTTTCGAGTGCGCCCCGGCTTTCGATTCGGCGAACCAATGTCAGTACCTCGGGTGCAGTTATTTCAGCAATTGGACGCCCGCCGATCCACGGAAAAATGTCGCGTTCGAAGCGCCGAATGATGCGGTCGCCGTGGTTTGCGGCCCAGATCGCGAAATACTTTGAAAGCCACTCCCGCGCCACGACCTCAAAACTGTTTGCCGCACTGTCTGCGCGGGCCAACTTCTGCGCCTTGCGGTTTTCGCTGGGGTCGATGCCATCGGCTAGTAGCTTGCGCGCTGTGTCCCGGCGGTCACGGGCATCTTTCAGGGGCACGTCGGGATAGACGCCAAGAGAGAGCCGCTTCTCTTTGCCCTCGAACCGAAACTTCAACCGCCACCATTTGCCGCCGGTCGGTGATACTTCCAGATATAGTCCGCGCTCATCGAAGAGCCTGATGGGTTTGTTGCTGGGTTTGGCGTTTCGGATCGCAGTATCGGTCAGGGGCATAATGGGGGCAACTCCTTTTCAGTGGAACCCGCTTGCCCCTAATGTTGCCCCCAGTTGCCCCCGGATGTCAAGAGACGGGGTTGCCCGTCAATGGACTATAAGCCAATGAAAAAGTCAGCTTTTACGCTGGCTTTCGGATGTTGTTGGATTGTCTTGGATGGTTAAATGGTGGAGGCGGCGGGAGTTGAACCCGCGTCCGAAAATGTTGTCAGCAAAGAGCCTACATACTTAGTCACGTTCATGCGCCGGAGTTACCCGGCACTCTCGCGGGCCGCGCTCAGAGCGGACAAGAAACGCAGCCAGCCAACCTGATAGTCTCGCCGCGAACTCACAGGTGGAGAGTTCGAAGCCAGCTCACTGTGCGACGCCCTTTTTCAGCCCATGAGCAAAGCCGAGGAGGACGGCAACTTAACTAATTAAGCTGCGTATGCCAGGTTTTGATTGGCAATTGTGTTTTTGCACGCGATTACGGATGCATGCGCTCCGGTATGCCTCTTTACCGCAATCACTTCCGTCGAAGCCGTGACGCCCCCGAAGTGAACCGCGATCAACTTCACTCTAACATCCACAGCAGGGAAGTCAATCGCACTTATATAGATGCCAACCGTTCCTGCAGCGACTCTTTACGGCCGACTGCCGGGCTCGCCACGACTCGCGTTTTCTGCCGCGAATTTTCGGCGGTGGGGAAGTGTCGTCCCTTATTTGGGCGTGTCCAAATCAACGGATGTAATTCTTCGATTCCTGCATCCCCGTGGCAGCGGGATCATCCAAACCTCTTGCTCGCCTGTTAGTCTGATACGAGTGGCGCGAATGGCCAAACTGGTTCATCAATTGATGGCAAACGACTGTCGGCCCCTTCTGGATCTTGGCCTCATGTGCCGTCCCTGCGTGGGTGGGCGCTGTTGTCGGGAGACGATGGCGTGATTCCCGACTGCATCTCGTTCAACTCCATCCCGCACACCACCCGCATCTTCAGCGACTTCCTTTCTTATTCTCCTGAGATTCGCAGATTGTTTCCCACTCTACCGGACGTAGAGCATGTCGCTGCGTCGGCCAAGTCCGTGCCGCGTGATCGCGAGCGGCAAGCTCGTGTGGCCGATGCTCTGGAGAAACAGAACCGCGACTGGGGGGCCTCCGAGCAAACGCTACGCAATATTCAGCGGCTGCGCGATGGCGCTTTTGCCGTGGTCACCGGCCAGCAGGTTGGGCTGTTCGGTGGGCCGCTGATGTCGCTATTCAAAGCCGCATCGGTGCTGGCGCTGGCGGGACAACTGCAAAAACAAGGTGTCGATTGCGTTCCCGTGTTCTGGCTGGCCACGGAAGATCACGACCTCGATGAAGTCAATCAGGCGCTGCTGCTTACTCACGACTTTCAGCTTGTGCCCTTCCAGGCCAACACCACGGGAACTGAGGGCGCCCCGGTTGCGCACCTTCGCTTCGCTGAAGGAACCAACGAGATCGTTGCCGAAGCGGCGAAACTATTAGGCGAATCGCTGGCCGCCGATTACCTGCGCGAGAGCTACGCCGAGGGCGAGACCTTCTCCAACGCGTTCGCCAAGCTTTACACGCGCATCTTCCGCGAGCACGGGCTTATCTTCCTCGATCCGGCTGACCCGGAGCTGCATCGCATTGCCGCGCCGCTGTTCATGGACGCGCTGCACCGCTCCGCCGAACTCGACCAGGCAGTGCTGGAGCGCAACAAAGAATTGCGCGACGGTGGGTATCACGAACAGGTGAAAGTCACGGGAGAATCCACTCCGCTGTTTGCCCTGGTGGATGGCGCGCGTGTCCCGGTGCATCGCGCGAATGGGGCCTTCACGATTGCGAAGAAGGCCGTCTCCGCCGAGGAGTTGCAGAAGCGCATCGAGACGGCGCCGGAAAACTTCAGCGCCAACGTGCTGCTGCGACCAGTGCTTCAGGATTACTGGCTCCCCACGCTGGCCTACATCGGCGGTCCGGCCGAGATTGCGTACTTCGCACAGGCTGCGGTTGTGTACGAGAAGTTACTGGGCAGAATCACCCCGATAGTTCCACGCATGAGCGCTACGTTGGTCGAGCCGCGCATTGAGCGGCTGCTTAACAAGTACGAAGTGGAGCTGCCGGAATTGTTTCATGGTGAATGTCAGCTTCGCGACTGTCTAGCCGCCCGCTCGCTGCCCGCCGAACTCAAACAGGATTTCGAGCAGGCGCGGGAATCGGTTGAAGCGGCTATGGCGCGGATCAGCGAGTCCTTGAAGAAGCTGGATCCAACCTTGGTGGAAGCCGCCGGGCGGTCCGCCAGCAAGATGCGCTACCAGGTAAACCGGCTGGAGAAGCGAGCCGCGCAGGCCGAGTTGCGAAGGACGGAAATCTTGTCGCGACACGCCGCGCAAATCGAGAACGCTCTTTATCCCAAAAAGTCGCTGCAGGAGCGGGAAATCGGCGGACTTTATTTCTACGCGAACCACGGCCCCGAGCTAATCGATCGGTTGATCGATCTGGCCCAGGCCCGCTGCCCCGAGCACAAGGTCCTGACCCTGAGTTAAGCTTCGGTGCTCATTTGCAATTCCCTCCCACTTCTTCGCAAAGCAGTATAAGCTCGATAACCGCCGGCCTAGAGATCGCTGCGTACCTCCGAGGTCGGTGTGTGGAATTGACGATTCGCCTTTGGAATTGTCATTACGAGCGAAGCGAGGAATCTGCTGTTGGGGAACGACGGACGGGGAAAAACAGCAGATCCCTCACGGCCTGAAGGCCTTTCGTGATGACAACTGAGGATAGCGAAACCGGATTGCCTATGCAGCACTCAATAGCTTAGCCGCGAGAGAGTCATCGTGCTAGCCAACATTCTCGTCATCATCGGCTGTGTCGGTGGGGCAATGGCCTTTCTTTTCTTGGTCAGCCGCACCTCAACCGCGCCCTCTCGCCAAGAGTCGAACGACTTTACGGGCGCCATTGTTGCCGTCATCGGCACCACCTATGCCGTAATTCTTGCCTTCACGCTGGCCGGTGTCTGGGCGATGTTTGCACAGGCCCAGGCCAACGAAGAGCAGGAAGCCAATGCGCTGGTGAACGTCTTCCGCATTGCCAGCCAACTGGACGACCCGAACGCCAAGCCCATCCAGGAGCTGTGCGTGCGCTACGCCGACAATGCTGTGCAACGGGAGTGGCCCGCGATGGAGAAGGAACAGATACCGCCGGAAGGCGGGCAGATCGTCAACCAGCTCTGGAAGCTGGCGGGAGAGAGTCAGGCACATGCGCGACCCGCCGCCATCGCCGCCTACCAACTCATGGAAGAGCTACGAGGATTGACCCAATACCGTCGTATTCGGGCCATGCAGTGTCGCGAAGGCCTGCCAGGAATTCTCTGGACTGTCCTGGTTGCAGGAGGCATCATCACGGTTGCGTCGTCCTGTTTCTTCGGAGTCCCGAATTTCCGCTTTCACCTGTTGCAGGTGCTGGTGCTCAGCTTCTTGATCGCATTGGTGTTGGTGGCCATCGCGGACATTGATCAACCCTATCAGGGCGTGGTGAAGGTCGCTCCGCAGGGATTTCAGTTCGCCGTTAACACGCTCCGCAACTTGCCCAGCCCTTAGGTGATTTCAGAGTGTTTTAGTTGTGATTTTGCCGGGCGTGAAGGTTTTTCGTCCTGACAAGCGATTTCGGTATCGCGGTTGAGCTGGTTCCGCGCTTGCGGCTCGCCGGTATGCTCTTCGTTCTGGCCGGGTTCGGGGAAGTCGCTGTCGGAGGACTTTAGCAGCGCATCCTGATCGCGGTGTCCGATCTGTCCAGCGAGCGAAGTATTGGTCTTCTCTCCGGGTCGGCCCTGCTCCACCGCGCCCTTGCCCGCATCTTCGTCGCGAGTGTTCGCTACATTGCTGTTGGACATGATTCCTCCTGCCATAGATGAAGGACGAGCGCGGGATGTTGTATTACAGACTTACTAAGCGATGCCGGCCACTTAATTTTATCTTGTCATCCCGACCGAGCCCGCTTCAGCGGGTGAGTGGAGGGACCTGCTGTTCCTCGTGTGAGCCGCATCACTGTAATCTTCGCGATTCTCACCGATCATGATTCGATGGAACACCGCTATTACGTTTACATCCTCGCCAGCAAGTCACGAACATTATACATCGGAATCACCAACGATCTGGAGACGCGAATCCGCGAGCACCGCAGCGGTATATACGGTGGCTTCACCGGCCGATTACAAGGTGGATCGGCTCGTGTACTACGAGCAATTCCAGTGGGTGCAGGCGGCAATCGGTAGGGAAAAGCAGTTGAAGCGGTGGCGGCGAGAAAAGAAGGTTGCGCTCATCGAGCGTGACAACCCGACGTGGGGAGATCTATCGGCTGAGTGGGGAAAGCCAGCCCGGCTGCAAATCCACGTTCTTGCCCAATGACGGAACAGCAGGTCCCTCCACTCGGACTGAAGTCCTCGGTCGGGATGACAACGCATTTCCTATCGTAAGAACGAAAAAGCCGGCGATGGTTTGCCGGCTTTGGTATGAGTTATGAATGAAGCTAGTTTTCGAGTGCTGCGACTGCGACGTCCGATTCTTGCTGCACGATGACTTCCGTGAGCGCCTTGGCGCCGTACTCAAATCCCCGGTCGAAGGCTTTCAAGTTCAGTTCCCGGTAAGCTTGAGGCACGGAAGCGCCCACGGCGTTCCGCAGCGCCTCACGGTCGAGCACCTGCGTGATGGCTCCAAAAAACCCTACCATCACGATGTTGAGTACCATCTTCTTGCCGAGTTCTTCCGCGATGCGGGTTGCGGGGACGCTGTAAACCCGCACTCCTGCGGGCAGCTCGCCAATCCTCACCAAGTCCTCTTCGATGATGAGAATGCCTTCGTCCTTGAGCTGCGGAGCGAACAGTCCGTAAGCCTCCTGCGACATCACCACCAGAATGTCAGGCCGGGGCACGTAGGGATACAGCACCGGTGTGTCAGAAAGAATGAGCTGCGCGCTGCAGGCCCCGCCGCGGGCTTCCGGCCCGAAATTCTGCGTCATGGTGGCGTAGCCCGGCTGATAAATGCAGCCCGCCTTGCCGATGATGATGGCCGACAGGATAACGCCCTGGCCTCCGAATCCTGCGATACGGATCTCGCTTACTGGCATGAACAGGCCTCCGTTTCCACGTAATCGTCACCCAGAGAATCGAGCAGTTTATCGTGCATGAGACCGCCATAGTCGCTGCGCTCACGATCGACAAACTTGCCGACCGTGATCTCACCACTCTTGGTCAATGCAACGTCTTTGGTCGCAGCGCCGTTGCGGACTTTGCTGACTTCTTTGTAGAACTTCATGGTGTCGAGGCCGTCGCCCATCTTGTTGCGGCGCTGATAGAGCGTTGGGCAAGGCGACAAGACCTCGATGAAGCTGAAACCCTTCTTGGCGAACATCTCCTGCATGGAGCGCGCCAGTTGGCGAACATGGAACGCCGTCCAGCGGGCGACGAAAACCGCGCCCGCCGCCTCCACAAGATAGGGCAGGTTGAACGACGGATCGTACGTCCCATAAGGATTGGTCGAGGTAATGACATCGCTCGGCGTGGTCGGGGCTGTCTGTCCACCTGTCATGGCATAGATCAGGTTGTTAATGCAGATGACCTTGATGTCCACGTTCCGGCGCGCGGCGTGAATCAGGTGATTGCCGCCGATTGCGAACAGATCGCCATCGCCGGAGTACACCACCACGTTCAGCTTAGGGTTCGCCAGCTTCAAGCCGGTGGCGAATGGAATGGCGCGGCCGTGCGTGGTGTGGAACGAGTCCTGTTTGATGTAGCCGGCAACGCGCCCGGTGCAACCGATACCGGAGACAATGGCGACGTTCCTAGTGTCGATCTTGGCATCGATGAGCGCGTGGGCGAATGAATTGACGCTGGTGCCAATGCCGCAACCCGGACACCAGATATGAGGAATGCGGTCCATCCGCAGGAATTGTTCCACCGGGTTGTGGACGGTCAGTTCGGTCAGTTCGCTCATCGCGCCACCTCCATGATGGCCTGCAGAATGTCTTCCGGACGGTGTACGCTGCCTCCGGCGTGCCCAACGAAACGGACGATTGCTTTCCCGGCAGCGGCGCGTTCTACCTCGCGCACCATCTGTCCCAGGTTCAGCTCCACCACAACTATTGCCTTCACCTTGCCGGCGATTTCCGCAATCTGCTTTTCGGGGAAGGGCCATGCGGTGATGAGGCGGAACTTGCCCACCTTCACGCCCTTTTTTCGCGCCAATTCAATGGCGCGCTGTGCCACTCGCGAGGTGATGCCATACGACACCACGACAACCTCGGCGCCTTGGATCTGTTCTTCCTCGTACAGAGTGATCTTGTCGACATTCTTCTTGATCTTGTCTTGTAGCCGCCTTACCAGCTTGTCCTGCGTGCCGGGCGTCATATCGGGGTAGCCGCGTTCGTCGTGGGTCAGGCCAGTGACGTGGACGTTGTAGCCTTCGCCAGTCCGCGGCATGTCGGGCACCAGGTCTTCACGCGGCTGGAAGGCGAGAAACTCGTCTGGGGGAAGAGTGGTATAGCGGCGCGGGGTGACTTCAATCTGCTCGGGCGGCGGGATCACAACCTTCTCCGTCATGTGCCCGACTACCTCGTCCATCATCACAAACACCGGGCAGCGATACTGCTCGGCGTAATTGAATGCCGTCACGGTTAGGTCGAAGCACTCTTGCGGGGAATTGGGGCACAACGCGATCACCTCGTAATCGCCGTGGGAGCCCCATCGCACCTGCATCATGTCGGCTTGCGCGGGCAGGGTCGGCAATCCGGTGGAAGGTCCACCGCGCTGCACGTCCACGAAGACGCAGGGAGTTTCCGTCATCACCGCCAGGCCAATGTGCTCCATCATCAAGGAGAATCCGGGACCGGAGGTCACGGTAAAGGCCTTGGCTCCGCCCCAAACCGCGCCTTGTATGGCGATGGAAGCCGCTAGCTCATCTTCCATCTGAATGAAGGTGCCGCCCACGGTGGGCACGCGCGCGGCAAAGCGTTCCACGACTTCGGTGGAGGGCGTGATGGGATAACCCGCGGAAAATCGCGCGCCCGCCGCCAGCGCGCCTTCGCAGCAAGAGTGGTCGCCGTCAAGGAAATGAGTGCCGGTCATGACACCGGCGGCTTCAGCGTGCATCTTGGTCCTCCTTGGCCTCGGCAGCGGGTGGAGGGGCCGCGGCCTCGACGTTTTCTTTGGGCGGCGCCGGCAGCTTGTGTCCGAAGATCGCGAAGTCGGGGCAGTACATGCCGCACAAATCGCAACCGCTGCACTTCTCCGGATGGACCATGTAAGGAGTGTGATAACCCTTGGCGTTAAAGGCGGAGGAGAGCGCCAGGACGTGCGTGGGACAGAACTCCACGCAGAATCCGCAGGCCTTACATCGCTCCACTACGATCTGCACCGAACCCTTGGCCATTGCTGCCCTTTCTTCTTCTTCTTGGCGCTGTGCCGAGCGAGTGGCCGCCTTGACGGCCGCATCTTCCTTCTTATTGAGCTTGGCGTCGCACCTGGAATTACGTTGCGGTTGGGAGGCTCACCCGCCTACCGAACGATAGTTCGATTTTTAACCAGTCACAGCCTAAGACGAAGTGACAGCGGTCACACCCTGATGTGAGGCGGGACACCGTATACTCGCTTTTTACTTTCGCCATTCGCTCTTCGTTTCAGCTAATGCTGCCCTGCGGTGGGCAGGCCGGACGGAGCGATCTGTGTCTGGCATGTCTGGCATTCAAAGACTTGCTTCTTCGATTGTCCGCATACTAATCTCTATTGGGCACACTCTCTCCAAGTTTTTGGACAGCGCTGTCAAACCCGATGGAGTTTTTGCGGAGCACGGGAGGAAGATGGAAAACACACTCGGCTTAGTGATGACAGGGGGCGGCGCTCGCGGTGCTTATCAAGCCGGTGTTCTTAAGCGTATTGGCGAGATCAAATGGGTTCAAACCCACGGCAATCCTTTTCCCATAATAGGAGGCTCTTCCGCCGGAGCGATTAATGGTTCCGCCCTTGCCGTCGGTAGCGACGACTTTCCTTTGGCAACCAAAGTTCTCGCCCACCTCTGGTCCTCCCTTAAACCTACCGATGTCTTTCGCTGTGACGTATTTTCACAGGCGCGGAATTCCATTACCTGGATAATGGATCTCTCTTTTGGAGGAGTTCTTGGAGGAGGTAACGCCCGGTCATTTTTGGATGCGAGTCCTTTGCAGCACTATCTCCGTGCACACCTCAATTGCGATCGAATCCAGGACAACATCCGGCGTGGGCGTCTCTACGCACTGGCTATTTCTGCGACCAACTACAACTCAGGGAAGAGTTACCTCTTTATTCAAGGTGCCAAAGGCCACCCGATGTGGAACCGAAGCCGCCGGGTGACACTGGCAACGAAGATCACCGTTGATCACATTTGCGCGTCAGCCGCGATTCCTTTGGTCTTTCAGGCGGTAAGACTTAAGACGGCCAAAGGAACGGCTTTTTTTGGCGACGGGTGTTTGCGCCTGCAACAGCCTCTTAGTCCGATCATACGGCTGGGGGCAAGAAAGATTTTCGCGATCGGTGTTCGCTGTGAAAATAAGGAACATCAGACAGACGCCACTGGTCAGAAAGACCCTTCGCTGGCGCAAGTGATGGGAGTCCTTTTTAATGTGATGTTTCTGGACCATTTGGCTACCGATGTCGAACACCTGGAACGGTTGAATCAGCTGCTTAGAGACGGGCACATCAGCCTGACTGGCCTTGAGGGATGTGAAAAGATGCGGCCTTTGGTCCCACTTCTCATCACGCCCTCCGTCGATTTGTCAGAACTGGCAGCGCAACACCAGCGAGACATGCCCTATCTTATTCAGCACTTTGTAAACGGTTTGGGACGAGATGCGGCGTCGTGCTCGGACCTGATGAGTTATCTGTTATTCACGCCTAAGTACACCAAGGATCTCATTGACATTGGCTACAGCGACGCCAGCAAGCGAATCGATGAGATCGAAAATTTTCTGTACTCGTCTGACAATGAGGACAGCGAGGAGCCCCCGAGCAGGCCAATCGGAACAGGCAAGTCGCTACAGTCGGGCCCATTGGCGAAGCCGGCGCCCACCTTGGTCAAGTCCCGCGGGTGATTCTCCATCCAATGCGAAAGGTTGGTGCCGCAATCGAATACCGCCTGCAATGCCCATTCCGCCCAGCCTGCGGGCTTGCCGAAGCTGGGCGGGAACCGCTGCTACCTAGGGCCTCTGCCCGCTACCGCAACTCAAGGTCCGACTTGAACGCAGCCACCTACGTGATTGTCATACTCCTGCTGTATTTCGTAGAAGTGACCATACCACATCTGATTGGCTTGGCCTGAATCCCAGGTGTTCGTGCCGTAATCGTAGGCGCATAGGTCGCCGATCTCGTTGCCCAGCGCGCTGTACCAGGCGTTCAGTTCCGGATCGGTTAATGCCTCCGTTAGCTCGTGGGTGGCGGTACCCACCGCCGTGTCCGCCGCGGCGTCACCGGTTGGGAACGGCCCTCCGGCTGAGCAGACCGAGGGGTCACCGTAGGGCTCGTTACTATAGACGACCGGGGCGCTACCAAAGGCACCGTGGTAGGCGCAGTACTGCGTGTAGGCGCAGGAACTTCCGCCGGCATCGAAACATGATCCCTCTCCGCTCGAGGTGAAGAGCAGAAACATCTTGTTGAGGCCTCCAGTCCAGTGGTTGAGGGTCATCACCCGCTGGATCTCCGTCTGGATCTGGGCGTCGGTAATGCAGTTCCCTGGCGTGGCCGGGTCGGTGCAGCCTGAAGCTGGATAGGGATTGGTATCAAGATACGTGACGTAACCATTCGGTCTATTGTAGATGTAAGTTGTAACCCCGCCTATCGTCTGGTAATACTGGGTGTTGTTATTACCGATGCCGTGTTCGGGGTAATCATGCAGCAAGTTGGTTTGCACGTTCTTATAATGAGTGGACATGCTGGTTGGGTTGCCGTTCTGCAGATGCGCCGGAACCCAGTAGATGTTGTACAGCAAGATAGCCCCGGTCATGACCGGGCCACCGGCGTGATAAAGCAGTGGCCCTGTGTCCGCAGCCGGGATACCTAGCTGAGCTGCCCGACTCACCGTAGGAAAGATATGGGCTTTGTGCTCCCCGTCAGACACGGTGAGGGGCGACTCGCCCTGGGCCCAGGCGCTACCTTGCAAAAGCAACAGCGACGCCATCACGACACCAACGGCAAAGCTGGCAACGATAAGGTTACGTTTCATTGACTCCTCCTTGTGGGCTCCTCGCAGTGGAACCCGAACTGTATTTGTTTCGCCATCCTCGAGAAGGCTCTTGCCTCCAAAGAGCTTGTGTTAACCAGAATTTTCGTTTGGCTTCCAACAGCGCCACACTATATCCCGGATAAATGTATAAGTAATTTTCCGGCCTCGCTCAATGGAGACTCTTTCGGCGCACACTCCCCACAATCTCGGGTTCGATACGCTTTTAAGTTGCTGCGAGACTCCGGTGGCCTTTTTCGTTTTTGGGAACCTTGCAGCGCCCCAAAGAGGTACAGCAAGACTAGTGCCAACTCGGAGCGGGTAAAAGGACAGTTGACTTTCCCTGCATTTGCAATGACACACGATCCCGGGGAACCAATTTCAGATGGCTCGCTCGTCGTTTTCGCCTGATAAGGCTATCCATATGGATATTGGCGACTATCCATTCGGTTAGCCATCCGTCCATCCATCTAGGAATTCCGGTGCGTTACCTCTTTCTGGCCGAGCTCAAGCGTGAGATAGGACTCCGTTTGCTCCCCTCCGCTGGATCGGGTTCCGGCTCCCGCCCCTCGAAGACTCACTTCAAAGCGTTACGCTAACGGAAATAGGGGTTACCGTCCCATTAGCCGGAACAGGGACTGGGGCGTCGGATTGAGAATGACTACGATACGGGTACGGCGTCGATCCCCCCGCCGGTACGGTCACCTCATAAGTAAGAAATATGCTGTCGCTCCCAGGAGTCTGCAGCAGCCATGAATAGGGCACAGGAACATAGCAGGACCCGTTACCAGCGTTGCGAGTGCCGGTCCTGATAGCGATCTCCGAATAGGTCACGCTTTCGCCCTCCGTAAAAGCGGTTACGGTGCAAGTAATGGTATCGGAACTGGGGATGTTTGACCGAAAAGAGATCGCGAAAGTCGCGGCGATTGTGCCTGTAGTTGGAGTGGTTACCGGTACCTTGTCGTTGGCCGTCGTAGGGGTTGACTGACTAAATCCGCACAGGCTTAATCCCAGCACGCCAACGCAGACGAGGAAAATTCGTGAAATTTTCATATACACCTCCTGTCGAATTTCTAATTTCAAAACGGGGAAGCCCTAAGTTGAGGCGATGAGTCTACCAGAGAAACCAACGCCAATCCAGTATTTATCTTCGCAGGGCTCATGATGTGTCCCATTAACATCCAGTCACAGATGTCTTGGCGGAAACGGCTCAAGACCCCACTAATGTGTGGGACCGATTACCCCACAAGTGACAAACGGAATGGTGTGCGCCGCCGTTGATCCGGGCGCCGACGCCGGTGCAAAAGCTGTTGACACCACAACAGCTAATCCTGTGAAACGAACGTCCAGTTCAAGACTTCCTGGATGGCCGTGGCCCCACCGGTGCCCGCAGTGAAGCCAGCGTAGGCCGTTGTTCCTCCCACGGTGCCCG
>OCZT010001864.1_pt1 | contig 21892 bp, 16 predicted proteins | sample 1539031 | NCBI WGS metagenome assembly OCZT01 (sample SAMEA3539308, study PRJEB22396) | soil metagenome | biome: tundra; feature: field; material: soil | place: USA | collected 2010-05 | depth 0.15 m | reverse complement strand
CACCAGCCGTGATAGGCCCCGGCAAAACGCACGAGATGGGTGCGGCGCGTATGATAGCGCGCGAGCCTCACCGCCTGCATCACCGCTTCGGTGCCCGACATGTGGAACGAGACCTCATCGAGCCCCGAAATCCCGCACAACCGCGCGACGTTGTCGGCGATGACGGGATGGTAGGGCCCGAGCACCGGGCCGAGCGGATGGGCACGCGCCTCGGCCTTCGCGATGCATTGCTTGTAGAAGTCGTTGCCGAAAATATTGACGCCATACGAGCCGGTCAGATCGTGGAAGTTGTTGCCGTCGAGGTCCGTGACGGTGACCCCCGCCGACGACTGCACGAACGTGCCTGCACCCAGATTTTCGCGCACCAGACGGCTGTACTGAAACGGCACCCGGTAGGCCTCGGTAAACTGCAGGTCGGAGATTTTCCCGGAGACCCGCAACGTCAGCTGCCTGCTTCGGGCGAACCGCTGCTGGTAGAGGCGCGCGAGCCGGAAGAAGCCATCTTGACGCTGGGTGCCCACCGCAGCCGGCGCGCCGTCGGAACGGAAAAAATCGTTGATGTCGAATTCATAGAACGGGATCAGCCGCGCCGCCAGGCGCGACATCTTTGCATGTCCCGTCAACGAGCGGTGTTTGGCCCGCGACAACGCCAATCGCGCCCGCAACTTGGGAAAGATGGCCGCGGCGCCGATGATCGCGGCGCCGGCGAGAGACAGAATCGGAACAGGCGAATCCATGTCATCAAGCGCTAATCAATCCCGCTGACAGATTCATGACAATTCGAGGTCTCATCGCGGTCCTGTCGCAACAGGAAGATCTGAATTTTCTGCTGACCAACCGCGTCCCGCGGGCGGCCCTCACCCGGTTCATGGGGTGGTTCAGCAAGATTGAACGACCCCTGATCCGGGATATCTCGATCGCATGCTGGCGGCTGTTTTCGGATCTCGATCTTACCGAAGCGCGACAGACGAGTTTCAAGAGCCTGCATGATTGCTTCACGCGCGAGCTGCGCCCCGGCCTGCGTCCGCCCGACCCAGACCCGTCGGTCGCGGTCAGTCCGTGCGACGGCATCATCGGCGCATTCGGCGCGATCGCGGACACCGAGCTGTTTCAGATCAAGGGCGCCGCCTATTCGCTGCTCGACCTGCTCGGCGATCCCGCGCTGGTGGACGCGCACCGCAATGGACGGTTCATCACGCTACGGCTGACCTCAGGCATGTATCACCGCTTTCACGCGCCGCACGACTGCCGGATCGAGCAGGTCACGTTCATCAGCGGCGACACCTGGAATGTGAATCCGATCGCGCTGAAACGGATTGAAAAACTGTTTTGCAAGAACGAGCGCGCGGTTATCAGAACCCGGCTGGAAACCGGCGAAAATCTAACCCTGGTACCGGTCGCGGCGATTTTGGTCGCCAGTATCCGGCTGCATTTTCTGGATATCGTGCTCAATGCCGGAACGCGAGGACCAACTGTCTTCCCTTGCGATGTCAATGTCCGCAAAGGCGAGGAGCTCGGGTGGTTCGAGCACGGATCGACGATCATCGTGCTGGCGCCGGATCATTTCGAGTTTTGCGATAACGTAACGGAATCCGCACGGATCTGTGCCGGCGAACCCTTGATGCGAAAGCCTTTCGTGTCCCGGTCCTAGCGCCTTTCCTTCGGCGGTTTGCCCTTCGGTTTCGGCACCAGCACGGCCGGCCGCCGCGGTTGAAGCAGGGGCCTGGTCTGCAATCCGGGCCGCAGCACACCGGGCGTATTGGGCTGCCGCTGCAAGCCCGGCAGTTGCTGCGGTTGCTGCAGTTGTTGCGGTCCCGTCCGGTTCGGCAGTGCCGGCTGCTGCGGCGAACCGGGCCGCTGCGGCAACCCATTCGGCCGCTGCAGGCCGGGCTGACGCGCCGGGTTGGCGGCCGGATTATTTCTGGCCGGATTTTGCAGGCGCTGAATCCGCCGCTGGGTGACGATCTGGCGGCCGACGCTCTGCGCGGCATGGACCTGGCGCACATAACCCTGATCGCGCAGCGCCTGCTGCGGCGAGATCGTAAGCGGCAGCGCCGCAAAGCGCCCGCCGGCGCCGGGCCGGATCGTAAAACCACTGGCGCCTTGCGTCAGAAAACCGAGCCGCGCGCCGGCACGATCGTTGACCTCGATCCGCCCGACCTTGCCGTCCGCGTCGGGATAGAGCTTGATCGCGACATGGTTCGCGCTCGCGGCGGATGCGCCTTCCGGCACCTCGACAAGTCCGGTGGTGCCGCGAATGCCGAGCGTCGCGGTCGGCGTCGATATTTTCATGTCGCCGGTCTTGGCGACGGCGGCGGCAACGAAGGCCACGGTGCCCCTGGCGATATCGAACAGCGCGGCGTTTTTCTTGCCGCCGTCCTCATAGACAAAACTGTCGACCGTGATCCGCGCGTTGGCGGTGAGATTGAAAGTGGTGGCGTCGTTGAAGGTGACGCCGAGCGTGGAATTCGCCGATGTCTGCAGCACGTCATTCTGGAAAATGTCGTCCTGAAGCTTGAGCGGAGTCGAAGCGTTGTTGCGGGTGACGGTCGCGCTGCCGGTCAGGGTGGCGACGTTTCCGATCGGCTCGTCGGCTGCCGGCTGGGCAGGCGAGGGCGCCGTTGCCGGCGCGGGCGCCTGGGCCGGCTGGGTCTGTGCAAGTCTGGTCAGACCGGACATCGGGTCCAACGTGACCGGCATAGCCGCGATTTCCACGGCAGACGGCATCGCGAAAACCTTCGCCGTGCCGCCCAGTGTGAGGCAGCCCGCAAGCCAGACCGCGAATAAGAACCGATGCCTCGTCACGATGGAAACCCGATCCCGCGATGGAAACGATGACAGTTTTGTGATTGAGGAGCCCTTCGGCTGAACGGCGGCTGAATATGCGCCCGACAAAGCGGCCGCCGAGAACAGATCGAAAACAAACTGCAGAAGTACGGTCCGACTTAAATGTCGTCCACCCGGATTCCGGAATGTTGCCGAATTGCCGCATCGCACGAGATTCTTGACACCGCGTTCGGGCGACGGCTCCCAGCCCAACATATTCCGGCTAAGGTGTATTGTGAGCACGCCTTGGGCTGGGGTGGCTTGGGTGTTTGGACTGGATACCGCGTTGCGAGGCAAAGCGAAGAAGATGACCTCGTCATTTCCCGGCGTTGCGCGAAAACGCGTGCGGTATCGATTCGACCGCATGGTCGGCATGATGTGTCTGCTCGGCGCCGCCGCGCTCGCGCCGTCTGGAGCCTTTGCGGCCTGCTCGCCCGCCACCGGCGATAACGTCACGGTGACCTGCAGCGGCGCTACCCTGGATCAGGGTCCGGAACTCAACACCGGCTACGGCAGTGGCTTGCAAAACGGGCTGACGGTCAATGTGCAGGCGCCGGCATCGGTGACCGGCACCAGCATCGGCATCGACGTCGGCAGCAACAACACCATCACCAATCTCGGCACCATCACGACCGCGGGCAGCGGCGGAGTCGGCGACGTCTACGGTATAAGCGCCACCGGCACTAATCTGACCGTGATCAATTCCGGGACCATCGGCAGGTTCGACATTCCCGGTTTTGTCTTCGACCAGGCCGGCATCAATGCTTTCGACACCGGCCTCTCGGTCACCAACAACGCCGGCGCGACGATTCAGGGGTTGTTCGGCATCCAGGGCGTCGGTGTCGGCACGGTGGTGAATTCAGGTCTGATCACCGGCCTTACCACCTTCGGCGGCGGCGAGGGCATCTATTTTGCCGCCAACACCACCAGCGTGGTCACGGTAACCAACAACGCCACCGGCGTGATTACCGGCGACTTCTTCGGCGTCAACGCAGCTATCGCCATTGTCTACAATTACGGAACGATATCCGCACCGGCCGCGGGCTTCGGCGGCACCGGCCTCAACGCCAATACGCTGGTTCTGACGAATTACGCGTCCGGCCTGATCACCGGCGACGGCTTTGGCGTTTCGGGCTCGCAGACCCCGAACCTCACCATCACGAATTTCGGGACGATTTCGGCTACCGGTTTTGGAGGTGTCGGCGTCCAGGGCAATGTCGTCACTATCGTGAATTCCGGAACCATCTCGGTCGCGGCCGGCAGCGGAGGAGAGGCCATCTCCACGACCAGCGGCAGCATCAGCAACAATGCCGGCGGCGTTATCACCGGGGACTTCGTTGCCATCTCGGCCTTCGGCAACACCTCGATCTTCAACGCCGGCACCATCACTGGCACGAGCGCCGCCATCACCTTCTTCAGCGGCGGCAACACGCTCACGCTTGGACCCGGCAGCGTCATCAACGGCACCGCGCATGGGTTCGGCGCGGACACCTTCCAGCTCGGCGGCACCGGCACCGATACCTTCAACGCAGCGCTGTTCGCCACGCAGTATTCGGGCTATGCGACCTTCAACAAGATCGGCGCTTCGACCTGGACGCTGACCGGAACCAATGCGACGGCGATGCCCTGGACCATCAGCGGCGGCACGCTCAACATCAACGGCACGATCGCCAACTCCACCATGGCGGTGAATGCCGGCGGCACGCTGGGCGGCACCGGCACCGTCGGCGCCACCACCATCAACAATGGCGGAATTTTCATGCCGGGCAATGGCACGCCCGGCACGTTCATGACCGTGAACGGCAGTCTCGCGTTCCAGTCCGGCGCGCTGTATCTGGTGCAGCTCAATCCTGCGACATCGTCGTTCGCCAGCGTGACGGGAACCGCGACGCTGGGCGGCGCGACGGTGTCCGCCTCCTTCGCGCCGGGAAGTTACGTAGCCAAGCAGTACATGATCTTGAGCTCCACCGGCGGCGTCGCCGGCACGTTCGGCTCTTTGACGAACACCAATCTGCCGACAAACTTCGCGTCCAGTCTGAGCTACGACGCCCACCATGCCTTTCTCAATCTGGCTCTGAACTTTGGCAGTAACCTCAACGGCAGCCAGCAAGGCGTCGGCAACGCTCTGGCCAACTTCTTCAATACGACCGGCGGCATTCCGGGGGTGTTCGGGACCCTGACGCCTGCGGGCCTCACGCAGATTTCCGGCGAGACCGCGACCGGCACGCAGCAGACCACCTTCGATGCGATGAACCTGTTTCTCGGTCTGCTCACCGATCCGTTCGTGGCGGGGCGCGGCGACCCGGTGACGTCATCGACCGGCGCGCCCGGATTTGCCGACGAAGCTGAAATGGCGAACGCTTACGCGGCGAACGGCAAAACGCGTTCGAAGAGCGAGCGCGATGCTTATGCCGCGATCTACCGCAAGGCGCCGATGGCCGATCCGTTCGCGCAGCGCTGGAGCGTGTGGGCGGCTGGCTTCGGCGGATCGCAGACATCAGACGGCAATGCGGCGCTGGGATCGAACACCGCGACCAGCCGGGTGTATGGCACCGCCGTTGGCGCCGATTATCGTTTCTCGCCGTTCACCATCGCAGGCTTTGCGCTCGCCGGCGGCGGCACCAATTTTTCGATTGCGAATGCATTGGGTACCGGCCGCTCCGACCTGTTCCAGGCCGGCGCGTTCGTTCGCCACACTGTCGGCCCGGCCTATATCTCCGGCGCGCTGGCCTATGGCTGGCAGGACATCACCACCGACCGCACCCTAACCATCGCGGGCATCGATCAGCTCCGCGCAAGATTCAACGCCAATGCGTTTTCCGGCCGCGCCGAAGGCGGCTATCGCTTCGTCACGCCATGGATGGGCGGTGTCGGCATCACGCCTTACGTCGCGGGACAGTTTACGACGTTCGATCTGCCGGCCTATGCCGAACAGGTCTTGTCGGGCGCCAACACCTTTGCGCTGGCCTATGCCGCGAAGGATGTCACGGCGTCGCGCAGCGAGCTCGGCCTTCGCACCGACAAATCATTCGCGATGCAGAATGCGATCCTCACCCTGCGCGGCCGCTTTGCCTGGGCGCATGATTTCAACCCCGATCGCAATATCGCCGCCACCTTCCAGACGCTGCCGGGCGCAAGCTTCGTCGTCAACGGCGCGGCGCAGGCGCATGATGAGGCGCTGACCACGGCATCCGCTGAAATGAAATGGCTGAACGGCTGGTCCGCCGCCGCCACCTTCGAAGGCGAATTTTCCGACGTCACCCGCTCCTACGCCGGCAAGGGCGTCGTGCGCTACGCGTGGTGATCGCGGCTCTATCTCTTTTGTTAGACGCGTTTTCTTCACGCGAACCGGTTTCCGCTTCACTCGAAAACGCTCTGCATTTCCAATTTGTAATCGATTCGATATGAACCGGCGCCTCCATCCGACGCGACCGATAGCTGAAACCGCTGTCGCCGACATGGAGATATCGGATGAAACGCCTGGCCCTGGTCACCCTGTTGCAGCTTGGCAGTGCGCTGACCGCGCAGGCCGACAACGACGTCTATAGCAACATCACCAGACATCCGCGCGGCGACGATGTGCTGCAGGCCGATACCGGCTACTGCTCGCAGCTGCTGGGCGCGCCGCAGAGCGGCACGCCGACCTCGAAGGCCTACAAGAGCTGCATGCTCGCTCGCGGCTGGCGCTACAGCCACACCGTGCGCGAGCGCTCCACGCAAAACCACATGTATCCCGATCCCGATAATCCCGGACTGATGTGCCGGGATTTTACCATCGGCGGCATTACCGGATCGAGCTGTTCGAATTTTTGAGGAAAGCATGAAAACGCCCGGCGGCTGGAATGGTCCAGACCGCCGGGCGCTATAAACAACTCTGGTTGTGATGCCGAAGGCCTAGAACACGCCGAGCACGATCGCGCCGACAAAGACGAATACGACATACGCGGTAACAACGCTCAGTCTGCTGACGAAAGTCATGGGAACGCTCCCTGGTTCACGTCGCTGCCCGCTGTAACGTGTAAGCTAGCAAAGTGTTCCGGGGCGAAAAAGTCAGCCCTGCTGCTCTATCGCGATATCTCCACAGCGTGGAACCGCAGATAACGTGGTTAAAGAGTCGTGAAAACAACGCGTTGAAGAGTCCTTAAATAAATTCGTTGAACGTGCGCGGATGACGCGCGGAGTTCGTTTGTATCTCGTCGGCTCCTTCGTCCTTGTCTCGTTGGCGGGCTGCGGCCGCGGATTTTTTCAGTCCGCGGAGCGCGAACCGTGGCGGGCCGAGGCCGAAATCGCATGCCTGAAGTCCGGCGCGGTCAAGGAGAACGCCGAACTGGTCCGGATCGACCCGATTTCCGGTCCTGGGGTTTGCGGCGCGGAGTTTCCGCTCAAGGTCGCAGCGCTGGGCGAAAGCAGCGGCAGTTTCGGCTTTGCCGATGAACTGCGGCCGCCCGGAAGCATTGGCAATGCGCCGCGCTGGCCGATCTCGCAGCCGCCGTCGCAGGCATCGCCTTATCCCGCTACATCGATGCGCCAGCCCGGCTACGACGCCGCATCTACTGGCCCGATTTCATTGACGGCGCCGGGCGTCACGCCGGAGGAAGACGAGATCGATCTGCCGCCCGAGGGCACGCCCGGGTTGAGGGAGCCGGCCGCGCATGGACCGTATCCCGGGCCGTATACGGACTCGCAGGCCTATCCGCCGCGCGACCGCAGTTCCGCGCCCTATCCGAGGCGCCCCGATGCCGCCCCGGGTTTGCTGCAGGCGGATCCTCTGCCGCGGCTCGGGCCTGCGCAGGGTAATTCCGTCGCCGCGTTCGGGCCGGTGGCGGTGAAGCCCGCAGCGACGCTGGCCTGTCCGATCGTCTCGGCGCTCGACCGCTGGCTCGCCGATTCCGTGCAGCCCGCAGCACAGCGCTGGTTCGGCGCCCGCGTCGTCGAGATCAAGCAGATCTCCGCCTATTCCTGCCGCGGCATGAACGGCAATTCGCACGCGCATATTTCCGAACACGCCTTCGGCAACGCGCTGGATATCGCGGCATTCACGCTCGCCGACGGGCGGCATATTTCGGTGAAGGATGGCTGGAAGGGCATGCCGGAAGAGCAGGGCTTTCTGCGCGACGTGCAGGCCGCCGCCTGCCAGCAGTTCGCCACCGTGCTGGCGCCGGGCTCCAACGTCTATCACTACGATCACATCCACGTCGACCTGATGCGCCGCGCCAGCCAGCGCATCATCTGCCAGCCGGCCGCGGTGTCGGGCGAGGAGATCGCCGCGCGGGCGGTGCAGCGCAATCCCTATGCGTCGCGCGGGCCGTTCGTGACGGGATCGCTCGGCGGCAGCAAAGTCCCGTCGCATCGGCACAAGGCGAGCGACAAGGTCAACGAGGAAGACGAATTCGAAGACGAATAACGCGCAAGGCCCCTCACATTGCGAGGCGCTCCAGCGCGCAGGGCGGATCCGCCCATTCACCGACGATAAAGAGCTGGGTTATGCGCGGAGCCTTGTCATCGGGCTGCGCGGAGCCTGTCATCGGGCGCGCATTCGCGCGACCCGCTGGCGCGGACCCGTTGGGCTAACGCGCCACGGACTAGGGCGCGGATTCATTAGCGCGTAGCCAAATGCGGATTGATGCGAGTTTGATAAAGGCCAGATAGTTGGCCGCGAGTTTGTCGTATCGGGCCGCGACACTTAGCGCAGACGCTGCATGATGACAGGTTTTGACCCTGAACCGGCATTTGAGGCAACCATACGGCCCCACCGCGACGATGGCATAGATTTCGAGGAAGCCACCGCATCAATACGTGCCGTTACTTTTGTCAGCAGGAAGGCTGTCAGCAGGGTTGATTCCGGCAGTCAGATGGATCCATGTTTTCGTCGTAATAACATACGATTCGTGTTCGACCCTCACAGGGCCCTACCCAAGCAACATCTCCAGGGGCTGCGTGTTTTGGGGAAATGTGCACGCCTTCCGCAAAGGACTTGGGTTTGGAGACCTTTGGGTGGCCCATCTTCTTGGATGTACTAGAAACTCTTGGCACTTTCATTTTTGCCTCCATCCATTAGTTTGCAGTGAGGTGTTTACGATCCTGATTTAACTGCCGCGGAGAAACCGGAGTTAAGCTTGGAGATATCATGAGCCTGCTGAACCTTGGCAGGTTTTCCCAATGATATTATGAGGTCGCCTGTAGTCGTTCTCCCTGCTGCGGCCAAGTTGTTGGCTGTGTTTGCAGACACATTTACAAGTGTCCAACTTGGGGTCACATTTCCATTCGCCATTGCGACGAAATTAGCTTCGTGCGTAAGAACATCAGGAGCGGTGCGGTCGACTTCGCTTGGCACGGCTGCTGAAATAAGAAATGGAAGGGTCGCTCCATCGAGCCAATCCTGGATTTTTAGATCGGCATCAAGAAAGATGCCGCCAGGCTCCTTGCACGGTCGTGGCTCGACAGGTCGCCTAGTTTGATTTCCAAGAAAATCGGTCTTTATAACGTAACTGAAGTCGATGTTTTCGGTACGCGTCGCGTCGGCCTGAAGGAGGCCTCCCAGCCCAACTGCCGATGATTGCGCGGTGGTAACACTTGTCTTATTGCCGAAGTTGGTCACGACGCTGGGAAGGAGTTGCTTAAAACTTACTCCCGGATTGAGCGTGCCCTTCTCCTCAGCAATAAGCTTGATTGTAATTTTCGCGGTGGCGCTATCGAGCCAGTCAAGACGTCGCGCGCCGTATCGCCCGGCATTCTCTAGGTCCTTATTGTGTGCCGTTATAACAGCGTCGCGCAATTCGCATTTTGCGTGATTTAATATTCTATTGATCAAAAAAGCCGTCGCATGCGGTTCGTTGCTTGTCACAATGTCGGGGAGGTAGGTTCCACATCCACTAACCAAGCCAGCACTGGCCATGAGCGACCCCGCCAGCGCAATTCTACGCAAACCAATCATCGGTGGCTCCAACCAAAGGTAACGCCACTAAAAGCCAACCATAGCTATCTTGGATTGGCCAGTCAGTTGTAATAATGCAACATTTCAACTTAAATTCACGCTCAATGTGAATCGTGCTTGCGGCTTTACCGGGTTTCAATCGGCTTTGATATCGCGTGCCTGACCTGTTGAAGCCGCAGAAACGACGGATCCTCATTCAATTGCTTGAGCAACGCGTGGCCGGCAGCTGTTGGCAAGTCCAATGTTTTGCAAACTTCCCCTTGAGCCTTATCGTCCGCAAGCCGGACATGGAAGTCGAAGATGTCGCGCACACAGCTGGCCCGCAGCTTCCTTAAATTTTCATCTTTCACGAGTTCGTATAATTGCGCTTGGCCGATCCAATCGACAAGGAGGCCCAAGTCATAAGGCAGCCGTGGCAACAATATAAACGGATTTTGCCGGGCTAACATTTGAGCACTATCGATTCCAAGTTCGTTCAGACGATCGATCTTTTCTCGGGTCAGATCATCGATCATCCAAAGTGGCAAACTGAGTGGTCGCATTTTCTCGTTTGGCGGTTCGCGACTGCCCCAGGCGTTCAGCAGCTGGGATACTTTGCGCGTCGCGGCGCCGATATACATGTCTGGAACAAGTCCGATAACGAAGCCCAGAAGAAGTAACAGCGGTGCTCCTTTGGCTGATACCCATGGTACCGCTGGCGCCAATGCACTGATCGTATGCCGTAGTACGGCGGCTGTGGCGGACGCCGTGATGATGCGGATAGTGTAGAAGTGCAGCGATATTGGGAAGAGATCGTTGGTGTTGATTCGTGCGACGATGCGGTTAATTGAGTATATGTAGCCTCCGACGAACGCCATTGCGACAACACAAAAAGGTCTGCAGTTGGTAATCGCTGAACTTCGCATTAGATCGGTCCTGCAATCCGCCCAGCAACACGCTAGCGGTGCTGAAAAGCGGATCGCGGCCGTAACCGACAAATATTGCTAGGAATCCGAAGAAGGTGACAAGAAGGAAGGTAAGGATCGGCAGCGTGTAGTCGGCATCGACCACGAGCTTGAGAGACCCCATCGAATTCTTTGCAGTCTCGTAGAGCGAGGTGTGGGCTAACGGGAAATTCCTGAGCCCGTCCAGCTTATCCAATTGTCGATTTCGCGATACGTTCTGCACGATGCACAGCACTAGTGGCAGCAAGGATAGCATCGCAGCTAGCGTGATACCGAAACCAGCCGGAACCTCGCCGCCGATATCGTGACTAAGGAAAGTCCAATACTTGACTATCAACCCAACGACGATTGCGGCCACGATAAGAATTGCCAGCCAAGCCAGTCGTGGCCGACTATCCGGCGTAGTTGAGGGGCCGCTGAAAAGCACGGGAGCAGTCGATTGGATCCTTGTCATTGCCCACTCTCCTTTTGTCGTGCATTGAATTTATTTGGTTGCGTGCTCCTCGGATCTCTTCGTTCGTATGTCCTGTAGATGGCGCGCCATAGCCGCACTTCCTCACGAAATAATGGCGCGTTCCATATGCTCTCGATCCGATCTAGATTAAGACTATGCCCCCAATTGCAACCGAACGTTGATATGGGTCAAGGCTTCGCCGTCCGCATCTATGGCCGTACCGTGCGCCTCGTCGGAGAGGTGAATGAAAATGGGAATATCAATACGTGGCGCTTGGCGGCGGCGCCGACCGCGCGGGTCCTTCCGCTGCTGGCACCTTTTCGGACCTTGCGCGATGTCCGACTTGAGTCCGGAAGGCGCGCCAAAGCGGACGTCCGCCAATGCCTCTGAATTTATGGGTTCACGCCCTAACAACGCCACCTTGCGGAGCAGAAATACGTTCGGGGAATGACGCGCCAGGCCGCGTATCGATAATAGGGCCGATAGGCGTAGCCGAGATAGACGGCCGGCGGCTCGCGATAATAAGCGCCGTGATAAAAGTTATAGACCGGCTCGTCGCTGCAACGATAGGGAATCCATCCGGCGCGGCCGACCGGGAAGACGCCTGCCTCCGCGGGGATATCCGGCCATCGCTCGTGGGCCTGGGCCGATTCAGGTAGAGGCACCGCGACCGTGGCCAAAGCGGCAGCTGTTATCAAAGCCAATGCGTTTCTCATCTGCAGACCTTGCAATCACGGGTTTGCCGGTGGGGATTGTCGACCTCAATTGCCGTGGTGTCGAGTTCGAAAAAAAGCGGCTCAATCGAGTTTTTCCGTTCGCAAGACCATTGCCTATTTCGCGGATCAGCTGGTGGGGCGGTGACGGCGTTAAGCCGTCATCCCGCGCATTTGGTGCGACCCGTTGGCTTTGCCGCCCCGCAATCTGACCCTCATCCCCGGATCAGCGCATTCGCGCTCACTCGGGCGCATCGCGCCGCGGGAATGCGGAGCTGTGCGTTCATCAAATGCGAGCGCGCCACACTCTCAGCCGTCATCGCCCGCCACCGGGTCTCGCCTTCGGCGAGCCCGGTGACAGGCTCCAGCGGGCGACCCAGTATTCCGAGGCGTTAGTGATAGAACCGAAAAGCCGCGGCGTACTGGATGCTCCGCTTGCGCGGAGTATGACGGTCTTCGTGCGGCGCAAGCGCGCCTTTGCCCACCCTACAGCTTTTGAATCGCGTTGAGAATGACCGCCGATTGCGATCAGGCGGATTTCGCCTGATAGCCGGCGAGAAATATCCGCGTCGCGCTTTCAACCACCTGCGCGATGCGCTGCGCCGAAGGCGCGGGCGCCGCCTGGAAAATAAACGGCATGAACAGCGACGCCTGACACATCTGCATGAACTGCGTCGCCGCCAGCTGGCAGTCCCCGATCTCGAGATCGCCCGCCGTTACGTGGGCGTCGAGATACGCGGCAAGCCTGGCGATGGTAAGCGCCACCACGTTGTTGTAGAAGCGTCGGCCGACCTCAGGCATCCGCTCGGCGATCGCCATTACCGTCCGGGTCGCCGATCCGCCGCCCGGCCGGCACAGCATCTGAATGTAGGCCTGTCCGAAATCCATCAGCGTCGTGGTGACGTCCCGGGCCGGATCGAAATTAAAAGCCGTCTTGCCCTGCTCAAGCGTCTCCTCTTCGACGATGGCTTCGAACAGACGGTTCTTGTCGGCGAAATAGACATACAGCGTCCCCTTGGAAACGCCCGCGGAGCGGGCGATTTCGCCCATGCTGGCCCCGTCAAACCCGAGGTTCATGAAGACCTTGCGTGCGCCGCCAAGAATTTGACGGCGCTTTGAGCTGTCCTCGTCGCCGATGAGGTGGATCGTAGTGTGATGAGCTGCAACCATTAGTTTAGCTTTTCTGGAAAGATTCCGGCCAGGAAACAACCCGGAAGGAACTCGCCGTGTATAGTCGGTTTGAATATACCTTGACCGAACCGTTCGGTCAATGTTAATTTAAGGCTTAGCGAGACGGTAAGGCCTGTTTTTTGGCTGTGCTTGCATCGCGACATCGTAATGGGGAGGCCGTGATGGCCGCAGCGAGAGACCAGGCCGCACGTATCCTTCGTCCGGAGCCGGATGATGCGGCAGAAGGCGAGTCCGCGCGCGACGCTGCTCTCGCCGAGTCGCGTCGTGCACATGTTTCGGAGGAGACTGTCGCGCGCCGCCCCGCGGAGACGCCCGGCCACCCGTCAATCGACAGGCCGGCCGCCGCACCCGCGGCTGCCGCCACTTCCGCCGCGTCGAAATCCGGCAAGCGCAGACTGGTCGTGACGGGCGTCGGCGCACTGCTCGCGCTCGCCGCCGCGGCCTACGGCGTAAATTATGTCATAGTCGGACGCTTTCTGGTCAGCACCGACGACGCCTATGTACGCGCCAACAGCACCACGCTCGGCGCCCGGGTGTCCGGTCACATCGCGGCGATCCTTCCCGGCGACAATGCCCTGGTCCGGACCGGCGAGGTGATCTTCAGGATCGACGATGGCGATTATCGCATCGCGGTCGACGCCGCACGCACCAGGATCGCGACCCAGCAGGCCACCATCGACCGTATCGGCCGTCAGGTCACCGCACTGGAAAGCGCGGTCGAGCAGGCCAAGGCGCAGCTTGCCTCGGCGGACGCCGCCTTGAAGCGCGCCGGCCTCGACTTCGACCGCCAGCAGGCGCTGAGCAGCAAGGGATTTGCCTCGCGCGCGACTTTCGAGGTGTCGGAAGCCGGGCGCGATCAGGGCGTGGCGGCGGTGAAATCGGCGCAGGCGGCCTATGACGCGGCGCGCGATAATGTCGAGGTCACCAGGGCGCAGCAGGCCGAGGCCCGCGCGCAGCTTGCGGAACTGCAGACATCGCTCGCCAAGGCCCAGCGCGACCTCGACTTCACCTCGGTGCGCGCGCCGGTCGATGGCACGTTCTCCAACCGTCTGGTCAATACCGGCGACTTCGTCGTGGTCGGGCAGCGGCTCGGCAACGTGGTGCCGCTCAATGATGTCTTCATCGACGCCAACTTCAAGGAGACGCAACTCAAGCGCATCCGTCCGGGCCAGCCGGTGACGATCTCGGTGGACGCCTATGGCCATCGCAAGTTCGCCGGCGTCGTCGACAGCATCTCGCCGGCGGCCGGCTCGGTATTCACGCTGCTGCCGCCGGACAACGCCACCGGCAACTTCACCAAGATCGTGCAGCGGCTTCCGGTTCGCGTTCGCGTGCCGCAGGATGTCGCCAGGCAGAACCTGCTGCGCGCGGGCATGTCGGTTTATGCGACCGTCGATACCAGCGGCGGCGCCACGGATGCCGACAGCGAAGCCGACCTCGACGCGCCGGCCATGATCCACCCGCAATAACTTTGTGCATCGGGCGGCGCGCCCGATCGCAGCATGTCCTGACCCGAGCAGAGTATGGCGAACGCCACCACCGCACCGCCCACGATGATGAACGCCGCCGCGGCTCCCTCCGAGCGGATGGCGCCGCGACGGCTGTTTGCGTTTCTCATCATGGTATTCGGGATGTTCATGTCGATTCTGGACATCCAGGTCGTCTCGGCGTCGCTCTCCGAGATCCAGGCCGGCCTGTCGGCAAGCGCGAGCGAGGTATCGTGGGTCCAGACCTCGTATCTGATCGCGGAAGTGATCGCGATTCCATTGTCCGGATTCCTGTCGCGCGCGCTCGGCACGAGGATGCTGTTTGCGATTTCCGCCTTCGGCTTCACCGTCGCGAGCTTCCTGTGCGGATTGGCCTCGACGATCGAACAGATGATCCTCTGGCGCGCGATCCAGGGATTTTTGGGCGCGGGCATGATCCCGACGGTGTTCGCGTCGGCCTATACGGTGTTCCCACGCTCGAAATTCTATATCGTCGGCCCGATCATCGGCCTGGTCGCGACGCTGGCGCCGACCATCGGCCCGACGGTGGGCGGATACATCACCGACGCGCTGTCATGGCACTGGCTGTTCTTCATCAACATCGTCCCCGGCATCGGCATCACCGTGGGCGTGCTCGCGCTGGTCGATTTCGATCAGCCGAACCTGAAACTGCTCGACCGTTTCGACTGGTGGGGCCTGATCGCGATGGCCGGATTCCTGGGTTCGCTCGAATATGTGCTCGAGGAAGGGCCGCAATACGAGTGGCTGCAGGACACCTCGGTCGCGGTCTTCGCCTGGGTTTGCGGGATCTCCGCGATCGCCTTCTTCTGGCGCGTGCTGACGGTGGAAGAACCGATCGTCGATATCAGAGCCTTCACCGACCGCAATTTCGGCATCGGCTGCCTGATCTCGTTCTGCGTCGGCATCGGCCTTTATGGCCTGACCTATATGTATCCGCGCTATCTCGCGGAGGTGCGCGGCTATAGCGCGCTGATGATCGGCGAGACCATGTTCGTCTCCGGCGTCACCATGTTCCTCACCGCGCCGATCGTGGGGCGTCTGATGCTGAGGGTCGACATGCGCCTGATCATCGCCGCCGGCCTCATCATCTTTGCGCTCGGCTCGTTTGAGATGACGTGGATCACCCGCGACTACGATTTCTATGAGCTGCTGGTGCCGCAAATCCTGCGCGGGATCGGCATGATGTTCGCGATGGTGCCGACCAACAACATCGCGCTCGGGACGCTGCGGCCGGATCGGGTGAAGAACGCCTCGGGGCTGTTCAATCTGACGCGCAACCTCGGCGGTGCGGTCGGGCTGGCGGTCATCAATCAGGTGCTGAATGAACGCACCGACCTGCATATCGCGCGGCTGCAGGAAAGGGTGACCTGGGGCAACGCCACCGCCGTCGAAACCCTCAATATGTTCACCCAGCGCCTGCAGGGCATGGGGGATGCGGCGCTGATGGCGATGAAGCAACTGTCCCAGATCGTTCACCGCCAGGCCGTGGTGATGGGATATGGCGACGCCTTCTTCATGCTGACGCTGTTCTATTTCGGTCTCAGCCTGCTGGTCGTGCTTTTGAAGAAGCCCGCCTTGGCGTCCACAGAACCGGCGCACTAAGCCGCCGATATTGTCTGCCGTGGCGGTTCATGCTTGAACGGCGGCATGATCCGCAGCCTTTCCATCTCCCACCGGGGGTCGCCCCTGCGCGTGCAGGCGGCGTCCGCGCGATGGATCGCAGGGGCGCTGGCGCTGACCGCGGCGGCGTGGCTGCTGGCACTGGCGGGATTGCTGGCGCTCGCGGGTCGCATTCATGACGACGTGCCGGTTCTACTGGCGGTCAAGCTGCCGCTGCTGCAGACGTGGCCGGAATTGATCTTCGCCGGCGAGAGCCGCACGGTCTATCAGCTCGATCCCGATCTTGCCGCGCAACTGATCGGCAAGCCAAAGGGTGCCGCGGTCAACATCGCCTATGACGCCGGCGAGCCGCTGGCGCTAGAGGCTGCGATGCACCGCCAGCCCGATCGATTCCAAAAAGCGCATGTCGTCGTCAGCGTCGCGCCCTTCCTGTTCAATGAGGGCGTGCGGTCGGCCGCAGTCTATCCGCAGGACGTCGCGGCCCGGCTCGGCGTCATCGGACAGATGAGTTCGTTTCTGCCGCTGCGCGTGGGCACGCTGATCCGCTTCATTCGCGAAGCCTTCGGCGCGCGGCTCGCCGCCGATCAGCACGTCGCCGATCTCGGCCCGCCGCCCGCTGCATCCGGTTTGAAGATCATTGACCGCACCCAGCCGGACGATCGGTGGCCCGCGGAGATCGGATCGCACGCGCATTACGCCCATTGGGATCTGTCCGGCCCCAAGGCGCGCTTCGAGATCGGCGCGCTTTGCGACATGGTGGCGCTGACGCGCCGGCTCACCGTCGTGGTGCCGCCATGGGCGCCGCGCTATGACCGCGCGCGTGATCCGTCGTGGCGGGAAAAGGACGATCAATATGCCGCGCTGGTCGTCGACGCCGGCCGCCGCTGCGGCTTCGATGTCCTCAATATCCAGTCGATATCAGGACTGGAGCAGGGCAATTACGCCGACGAGATGCACGTCAACGCCTCGGGCGTGCCGATCTACACGCGCTATCTCGTGTCGCGGCTGAAGCGTTAGCCGCCGGCGATGCTGTTCAGCTCCTATACGTTCCTGTTTCAATTCCTCCCCGCGACGGCGCTGGCATTCGCCGCCGCGCGCCGCCACTCGCCGCGCGCCGGCATCATGGTGCTGGCCGGTGCGTCCCTGTTCTTCTACGGCGCGTGGCGGCCGGTCTATCTGCTGCTGCTGATCGCCTCGGTCGCGGTGAATTTTGGGCTGGGTCTGCGGATGGAGGATCCGCTGCGCCGCCGCGCCATCGGCACGTTTGGCGTCGCGCTCAATCTCGCGGTGCTCTGTTATTTCAAATACACCAATTTTATCTTCGACAGCCTGAATACGCTGACCGGAGCGCCGCTGCCGTTCTTCAACATCATCCTGCCGCTCGGCATCTCGTTCTTCACCTTCCAGCAGATCGCCTATCTGGTCGACGTGATGCGCGGCGCCAGGGTCGAGCGCGACATCGTCAGCTACACATTGTTCGTGTCGTTCTTCCCGCATCTGATCGCGGGCCCGCTGGTGCATCACGCCGAGATGATTCCGCAATTCAAGCGCGGCCGCACCGGCCGCTCATCGGTGCTGGCGGCGCGCGGACTGGCGATCTTCGCCGCCGGCCTGTTCAAGAAGGTGGTGATTGCCGACAATCTCGCGCAGTTCGTGTCGCCGGTGTTCGCGCATCTCGACGCCGGCGGCGGCGTCACCACGCCGTGGGCGTGGCTCGCGACACTGGCCTATACGCTGCAGATCTATTTCGATTTCTCCGGCTATTCCGACATGGCGGTCGGTCTGGCGCTGCTGTTCGGCATCCGGCTGCCGGTGAATTTCCGCTCGCCCTATCGGACGATTTCGATCATCGAGTTCTGGCGCCGCTGGCACATCACGCTGTCGCGCTTCCTGCGCGACTACCTCTACATTCCGCTCGGCGGCAACCGGCTCGGCGAACAGCGCCGCTACCTGAATTTGCTGGTGACGATGCTGCTCGGCGGGCTCTGGCACGGCGCGGGCTGGAATTTTCTGGTCTGGGGCGGCCTGCACGGCATCTATCTCAGCATCAATCATCTGTGGCGCGCTTGGCGCGGCGGCGAGGCGCGCGCCCCGGCAACCGGTGTGGCCGCGAAAGGATTGGCCGCAAAAGCATTGGCTGCGAAGGGATTGTCCTGGGCCGTTACGTTTTTTTGCCGTTGTCGTCGCCTGGGTGTTCTTCCGCGCCAGGACGGCTGATGGCGCGTGGCAGATGCTGGGCGGCCTGTTCGGATTTGAGGCCGGCAGCTCCGCTTACCCTCCATCCGGCATCCTGCGGGTGATGGATTTGCCGATTCTGGTCGGCGAGGCGCGGCTGCTGCTGATCGGCGGCTGCGCCGTCGGGCTGGCGCTGGCGATTGCGCTTTGCCTGCCCAACGTCCCGCAACTCTTCGGCTATCGCGAATACCGCCGCGCGCCGGAGCAGGCTGCCTTGCTGCGATGGCGGCCGAATGCAGCGTGGGCGCTCCTTACCGCGCTGGCACTGGCGATCTCGCTGTTCGGCATGTGGCAGCGGCTGGAATTTCTATATTTCCAGTTCTGAGCGCGTGGTTCGCCCGGCCGGCCATATTGCAAAACGCCCGTCATGCATTTATAAACGTTCATATCGTCGCTCGAACCGGGGAGGATTTGCACATGATTTCGATCGATTCGCAGATCGCGCCCTCGCGTCCGAAGCCCATGCTGGACGCCTGCCTCGCCCTCTAAGGGCCGTTTCCGCCAGCATCGATCGGGCCTGACGTCCCGATCTCCCAGAGCTTCCCCGTAAGTCACCGACATTTTTCAACGACGCTTGCGTTCGGCTTTTGCCGTCGCGCGTCAACCGACGGAGCGGTCCGCGCGCGAGCGCAACCGGACGTGATTGACATGAAGGACCTCACTCAAGGCTCCGTCGTGCGCCATATCTCGACCATGGCTCCCCAGATTTTCGCTGGCATGATCATGATCATGCTCTGCGGGTTGATCGATCTGTATTTTGTCTCCGGTCTGGGTGACGCCGCGATTGCAGCGGTGGGTGCGGCAGGCAACGCCGGCTTTCTCATCAATGCGCTAACGCAGGTGCTAAGCGTAGGCAGCGTGACGCTGATCTCACATGCTGTGGGGCGCAAGGATCAAGCCGATGCCAATTTGGTATTCAATCAGTCGCTCGGTTTGTCAGCAGTGTGCGGGATAGTTACGCTGATTGCCGGCTCCATTCTCGCACGCAGCTACATGCGCTCGGTTGCGGCCGACGATGCCGTAGTCGAAGCAGGCACAACGTATTTGCTTTGGTTCATGCCGGCGCTGGCGCTGCAGTTCGCCCTGCTGGTAATGGCTTCTGCGTTGCGCGGCACCGGCATCGTGCGGCCGACCATGATCGTCCAGACAATCACGGTGACCATCAATATGATTCTTGCTCCGGTTCTCATCGCAGGCTGGATCACAGGTCGGGCTTTGGGCGTTGCCGGTGCTGGCCTCGCGAGCTCGATTGCGGTTGTTGCCGGCGTAGTGACGATGTGGATATATTTTCACAGGTCGGAACACTACGTCGCCATCAATCACGAACTGTGGCGTCCGCAAGTTGCGCAATGGAAGCGTATATTGAACATCGGGCTGCCCGCCGGAGGCGAGTTCGCAATCATGTTCGTCAATATGGCCGTCATATATTATGCGCTTGGAGGTTTTGGCGCGGCTGCCCAGGCGGGCTTTGGCATTGGTTCGCGCCTATTGGGCGTCATTCAATTGCCGGCGATATCCATGGCATTCGCGGCCGGCGCAATCGCCGGGCAGAACGTCGGCGCTGGAAACAGTGAGCGGGTGAGAGAGACCTTCAAAAGCGTTTTGCTCTTGGGCACCGCCGTGATGATGGCCTTTACTATCCTTGCACAATGGAAGCCGGAGTTGCTGCTCGGCGGTTTTACCAAAGACCCCGAGACGATAGCGATAGGCGTGCTGTTCCTGCGGATGATCTCTCTGAACCTTGTCGCGCAGGGTATGATCTTCGTATGTTCGAGTATGTTTCAGGGATTGGGTAACACCAAGCCGGTGCTATTAAGCTCCGGCGCGCGCCTGATGACGTACGCGCTGCCGCTGATATGGCTATCCGCCAGGCCCGATTTTCGCATCGAGCAGGTCTGGTATCTATCGATTGCAACGACCACGCTGCAAGCCGTGCTGAGCCTGTGGTTGCTGCGCCTGGAATTCAGGAAACGGCTGGTGCCGCTCGTGCAATGACGCGGGGACAGCGGTCTCCTTGCGGGGCCGCGGGGCCGGATATTGCACGAACCGGGGGAATCTATCGCGGGCTGTTCGAGCGCCAGGCGACCGAATTCGACCGTATCGCGGCGGCTGAGTGAAGGCGATCAGTTCTGAACGATACGGCATTCCCCGACGCGCCAATCGGTGCGTCTGAGGGCGCATCGAAGCTTGGGAGGTCATTCCGGGCGCATCTGACATGCGAACCCGGAATATCGAGAGGCGAGAAGGCAAGGGGGGCAAGGTAAGGGAGAAGGTAAATGCGCGGCGCTCCCCAACCCGATACTTCAAAAGCCCGCATTGAACCAAGGTGTCGTCAGCGCTTATCGATCAAGGACTCGTCCGGACGGAAGTAGACATCGGCCTTCATCCCGACTGCGAGCGGGTCTGGTCGTACCAACTCGACCATCACCTCCACCACATCCACGTCGTTTTGGTTGCGCGTTCCGCGGGCGTCGAGACTGCCAGGCTCGACGAGCGGCGCGATCGAGGAGACGCTCCCCTCGAACTCGCGACCGGGGAATGCGGCCGCCCGCACTGATACCGCTTGCCCGACCTTGATCGACCCGAGATCGCGTTCGTCCAGTTCCGCACGCACGCGCAAGGCCGAAAGATTGGCAAGCAGCAGCAGCGGCTGCAGCGAACCAGGCGCGGCCAGTTCACCTGCCCTCACATTGATCTGGAGCACGGTGCCGTCGATCGGAGCGCGGATCGTCATTTTATCGAGGGCCGCTCGAGCCACAGTGTACTCCGCGCGGGCGATGCTGAGCTGGCCCTCCAGGGCGGTGGGCAAAGCGCCATTGGCCTCGATTTTGCGAAGCTCCTCCTGGCGTTTTGTCAGCTCATCCTGAGCACGCGCCAATGCCGAACGGGCAGCGGTCAGGCCGGTGTCCGGCCCGCCCTTGGCCCGCCATTCGGCCGCAGCCCGATCGACTGCGGATCGCGCGTCATATACCGCCTGTTCGGCGTCGGCCACGGCATCTCTGGCCTCGCGTCGATCGCTCGCTTTTCCGGTTGCCGCTCGTTCATCCCGCGCGCGCATGCGCAGGGCGACTTGTGCCTCCGCCGCCGCCAACCGTGCCCCGAGTTCATCGTCAGAGAGACGGATCAACGGTTCGCCGGCAAACACCGTGTCATTGGCCTTCACCAGCACTTTGTCGACCAGCCCGATCACTGTCGTCGCCACCTTGATCTGACCGGAGCGCGGCTCGACGCGCCCGGGAGCGACCGCCTGCCATCGCTTGTCCTCCAGCAAACCGGGCGTCATGCCCGGGGTTGCCGTCCGGACGCGCATCGTTGTTGCAACCACCGTGATGACTCCGGCTGCGACAGCCAGCCCCAAGACGGCGACTAAGGCTGTCCGGCGTTTCGACATGGCGATTGATCCTCGGTCGCGTTTAGGTGAATTCATTGCAGCTTGGCGCCGCCGCGTTCTTCGCGAACGATCCGTC
>OCZT010001863.1_pt1 | contig 21898 bp, 18 predicted proteins | sample 1539031 | NCBI WGS metagenome assembly OCZT01 (sample SAMEA3539308, study PRJEB22396) | soil metagenome | biome: tundra; feature: field; material: soil | place: USA | collected 2010-05 | depth 0.15 m | reverse complement strand
TGATGACGTCCAATGCGCCGGGGCTCGGAATCAGGCCGCGGTTTGAGGTGTTGGGTGCGCCAGTGCTCTCAGTGAGCTGAGTATACTTGAAGGTATGAGCGAGGAGCAGAACGGCCACGGCCTGTCGCGGCTGGATCGCATGGAGCGGGTGATGGAGTTCCTCATTGAGGATCATGTCACGTTTCGCGACGAGCACAAAAGCCTGCTGACATCTCAGGTGCTACTCACCGGTCAAGTGGACAAGTTGGCGAAGACGACCGCTAATTTGGCTGAGACGACCGCTAATCTGGCTGAGACGACGGCCGATCTAGTGGCGACGACGGGCAAGCTGACTGGGAAAATGGACCAGTTGGCCGAAACGATGAAGGAAGTTGCCGAGTCGCAAAAGGAGCTGGCGGAGGCACAGAAACACACGGACCAGCGAATGGACGCCCTGATTGCCGTGGTCGACGGCATGATTCGCAAGCCCCCAGACGACTCAATTACCGATTGATGGCATGACCTCAACTGGCCGCCGCGAACGTTCGACCATCGCCGAGCGCAGCATCATCGAAGCAGTATAGACCACGACGCAGATTACCACCCAGCGCAGCTTGGTCACGTCCATCGACTTGATCCAGTAGGCGGCGAGAAGAACTCCGGGAACGCCTCCAATCGCCAGGCCGATGGCGGCTTTCAGGTTGTAGCTTCGTTCGCGGATAAATCGAACGCTGCCGGTGGGCATAAGGAAGGCGCAGGAGCCCATCATGATGGGATACGCGGCAGCCGGACTCATTCCCACCATCGCCACCAGCACCATGCACGGGGCAAAAAGGCCGATGCCCAGCGTCATCAATGCGCCCAGCACGAAATTCCCGGCAATCGCAAATACCAGCTTCGCTCCCGTCACGCCGACGCTCCCCGCGTCACCCGGGAGCATCTTCAGTTGTTTCAAGAGAAAGAAAACGGCGGCCACCAGCAGCGCGAGCCCCATGCCGATCTGCACTGCGCGGCGGGACCATCGGGCGACGATTCCGGCTCCCAGCCAAGCCCCGGCGCAGGAGGCGAGGATCATCGAAATCAAGGTCGTGGGATCCACCGTCATGATCGCGATCGAGATGAAGGCCTCGGCCACCGTCGGCATGGTGTGGCCGACGTTCAATGTGCCGGGAATTTTCTCGTCGCTCACCAGCTTGCCAAGCTTGAAAACGGCGGTGGTGGGCGCGAACGAGCCGATACCCAGCATATCGAAAAAATTGGTCACGAATCCGATGCCGACCTCAAGGAGATTTGGAAGGCCAACCGACGGTCGCGGTTCGTCTGCCTTTCGCGCAATACTCAATGCATCTTGGGCGTTTCCCGAAACGAAGGGGTCGCTGAAGTGTTCGACCCGGCGCAGGGAATTCGCTATCATAGTGCGGCTGACAAGGCTTGGGTCGCGCGCGATCGCTCTCATTAGAAGATAAGCCGCACGCCGCATATCGAACACTTGATCCGATTGCATCATCCGCTTGGCCCGAACCTCACCGAGATTGTCATCTCCTTGTCCGAGTTGCTCCTTCACGTAGGTATAAAAGGTTGCCAGCTCTTGGGCTAGGGTGTCTGCGAACGCGAACTCCGAGACCAACACTTCGGCGGCGAGATCGTCGATTCCGGAGTCCTTGACCTTTACAGACTCCTGTAGGAACCCTACGGTCTTTCCGGCCCGCGCAAATCTCACTAAGTTGGCTTTGACAGGGAGTAGGTCAATATTCTGACTGGCGGGGACACTTTGAGCGGACTCGTGCATTGGCCTGGTAGTCGGCGATTTTCTGTGGTCGCTCGCGTACTTGCGAACTGTGGCGATCCAATAAAAAAGGAACGCGATTGTGGTGATGCCGAGCGCGATAAAAAGGGCCGTCTTCATGTGCTTCATCAGAGTATAGCGGCTTATTACTGGACATCAATACCGGAGTCGCGGAGAATCGAGTCATGTGGAAAAGAATCGTGTGTGTGACGGCGCTGGCCGGCGCTGTATGGGCACAAACCAGCATGGAAGGGACGTGGCAGGGATCGCTTGAAGCGGGCGCCGTGAAGCTGCGCGTAGGACTGCACATCGCAAGAAATGAAAAAAGCGAATGGACCTCGACGTTCGACAGTATCGATCAGGGCGCGATGGGGCTGCCGGTGAAAGTGACGACAGTTTCCGGCGCGACGCTGCATTTCGAGATGCCGGGAATGCGCCTCACGTTCGACGGGAAACTCAGCGCCGACGGAACACAAATCGCCGGGACGATGACGCAAGGCGTCGCGCTGCCAATTGTCCTGAAGCGGGTGGAGAAAATTGCAACGCTGAATCGCCCGCAGACGCCGAAGCCGCCATTCCCCTACGACGCAATCGACGTGTTCTACGAAAACAAGCTGGGCAAGCTTGCCGGGACGCTGACGGTGCCACACGGCAGCGGACCGTTTCCGGCGGCGATCATGATTACCGGCTCGGGTCCCGAGAATCGCGACGAGGAAATTTTCGGCCATAAACCGTTTTGGATCATCGCGGATTATTTATCGCGGCGCGGAATCGCAGTATTGCGCCTGGACGACCGCGGCGTGGGCGGCTCGGCGGGAAATTCGACGCGCGAAACGATCGGCGAGATGGCGACCGACGTTCTCTCGGGCGTCGACTTCCTGAAAGCCCGCAAGGACATCGACGCGAAGAAAATCGGCGTGATCGGGCACAGCGAAGGAGGCATCGTCGGACCTCTCGCCGCGTCCCGGTCGAGCGATATCGCTTTCGTCGTCATGCTGGCCGGAACCGGCGTGACGGGAGAACAGGTGATGTACCTGCAAGCCGAGCTGATCGCCAAGGCGTCGGGCGCGCCGGACGCGGCCATCGCGCAGAATCGCGCGGTGCAGGAAATGATTTTCAAAGCCGCGCGATCCGATCAGGACGAAACAGCCGCTCTCGAAACCTTCCGTGCGGATTGGCAGAAGGCTCACGGATCGGCGCCCGGTCCGGTTTTGGAATCTCAACTCAAAAGCGTGCTCGCGCCGGAGATCCGGTCCTTCGCCTTTTACGATCCGGCCGAATCGATGCGCAAGGTGAAAGTGCCCGTGCTCGCGCTGAACGGCTCGCGCGATCTGCAAGTCCCTCCGGCGCAGAATCTCCCCGCGATTAAAGAGGCTCTCGCCGACGGGCGGCAATACGGATTTTGAGACCGTCGACTGAATCACCTGTTTCAAACCTGCCAGAAATGCACCGTGGGCGAGTACGGGACGCTAGAGGAAACATTTTCCCCGAAAGCTCTGGAAGTCATAGGCGATTGGCTGGCGCGTCACACTCATTAGGGGTGCTACGCTAATTTGTTGGCTCCGATGACTGTCCGCGAACTAATCATCCGCAATATTGATGGCAAAAATGTAACTGTCCCGCTCGACCGCGACCGCATTACGCTCGGCCGGTCGAGCGCCAACGAGCTCTGTTATCCCGACGACGCCGGCCTCTCCCGCCAGCACCTCGCGCTGACCCGCTTGGGCGACCACTGGCAGGTGGAGGACCTCGGCAGCAAGAACGGTACCGTTCTGAACGGCAAGCGCATCGAAAAGGCCACGCCGTTTAAGGAAGGCGACCGCATCTCCGCCGGACACCTGACCATCGAATTCGCGGAGACCGCCCTCAACACCGCCAACACGGTGGTCTTCGTCGAGCAGAACGAGGCGTTTTCGAATACCTCCACCACCGTCGTCGCCAGCCTCGACGCCGTGCTCGGCCCGCAGGCCGACGATCTGAATAAGACCTACGTGATGCAGAGCAGTCCGCAGATGCGCGCCCTGATTCGCGCCGGCCGCGAACTGGCCGGGCATCGTCCGCTGGCCGAATTATTCACCGTGATCATGGATCTTTCGGTGGAAGCGGTGATGGCCGGCCGCGGTGTGCTGATGACGCTCGAAGGCGATGAGTTGCAGGTGCGGGCCGCGCGCGGCGATGGCTTTCAGATCTCCACCACGGTCCGGGACCGCGTGCTGCGCAAGAAGGAATCCCTTCTCGTCCGCGATGCGCAGCTCGACCAGGCCCTGCGCGAGCACATGAGCATCGTGGAGCAAAAAGTCCGCAGCATGATCGCCGTGCCTCTCCAGACCAACGACCGCGTCATCGGGCTGATTTACGTCGATTCGCCGCACCTGATCCGCGAATTCTCGCGCGAGGATCTGAACCTGCTCACGGTGATGGCCAACGTCGCCGCCATCCGCATCGAGCACGCGCGCCTCAACGAAATCGAAGAAGCCGAGCGCGCCATGGCCAAGGACATGCAGCAGGCCGCGCTGATCCAGCAGCGCCTGCTGCCCGAAAAATCGCCCGTCGCGCCAGGCCTCGATATCGCCGGCCGGACCAAGGCGTGCCGCACCGTCGGTGGCGACTATTACGATTACCTCGCCTTCCCCGACGGCCGCATCGGCGTGCTGGTGGGCGACGTGGCGGGAAAAGGAATGCCCGCCTCCCTGCTGATGTCCAGCCTGCAAGCCCGCGTCCAGGTGCTGTTTGAGGATGGCGACGACCTGGCCCGCAAAATCGGACGCCTGAACAAAGCCGTCTCCGCCAACTGCCCCGACAATCGATTCATCACGTTTTTCATGGGCATCATCGACCCGAAAACGGGCGAGCTGGTCTACACCAACGCGGGACACAATCCACCTGTGGTGGTGCGCGCGGCCGGCGGATTCGAAATGCTGAAGCAAGCGGGCGGCATTATCCTCGGCATCCTTCCCATGGCCGTGTACAAGGAAGCGCGCGTGACCCTGAACCCCGGCGACGTGCTGGTCCTGTTCACCGACGGCGTCACCGAAGCCGCGGACCCCAACGATGAGGAGTACGGCGAAGAGCGCCTCGCCGCGCTGGTCGCGTCCATGAAGGATCGCCCCTCCGAAGAAATCGTCGAAGCGATTCACAACGCGGTAATGTCCTTCACCCAAGGCGCGCCGGCCGCCGACGATATCACCGTAGTGGTCGCGCGCCGATTTTAGTCCGCCGCAACTTCGATATCCCCCGAATCCGTCTCCAGATCCACCACCGACCCTCCGCCGCGAACGTCCCCCTCCAGCTCATGTCGCGACAACCTTTGCCGCGTCAGCACCGGCAATTCCACCCGGCCGTTATCGGTGCGCGCCCGCACGCTGTATCCTCCCGTCGCCGCCAGTTGCACCCGGATGCGCCCCGAATCGGCCTGCGCGCAGATCGGCTTCACGACGGTCTGCGAAAGCCGGATGTCCCCCGAATCCGTCTTCGCGTCGATGGTGCCTTCAATCTCCAGCGCCTCGATATACCCGGAATCGGCGCGCAGATCCACCGGCCCTTTCACCCCCTGGACGTAAATGCCGCCGGAATCGCTGCTCGCCCTCACCTCCGACCCGATCCCGGAAACATGAATCCCCCCCCGAATCCGTTTCGCACTCCACCGGTCCGTCGATTCCTTCGATCCGAATGTCTCCCGCGTCGGCCAGCGCGCGCACTTCCGAATCGGCGGGCGTCGTGATTTCGAGCAGCAGATTGATGCCGCGCAGCAGCCACCGGTCCGTCACGTCTCCCACGCCGATCGCGTTTCCATCCTGCGCAATCGGCGGGTTTGCCTCAATTCTGCGCATTCGTCCCGAAAGATCGCCCCACAGGAAGAAGGACGACCGCGCCCGCACCACGCCTCGAATCCGCACTGACCCCGCTTCGCCCCGCAGCACCCGGATCACGCCCGAATTCGCGCTCACGTCGGGCGTCACCGGGCCGGTCACGGTCAGCGTCCTTTCGAACGCCCCTTCCATCTGTTCTCGTGTGGGATTCATCGAAATCGAGCATAATCGATCCCCGCCCGCGGACGTTTATAAAAACCGGCGAACGGCGAAATCCAGCGGGTGAATGACGGTGTTACCCTGAAGCAAGAGTGGCTAAAGTTGTTGTTCTCGTCGTGCTCGCATTGATCGTCAGCAGCGTCCAGTGCGCCGCCGCCTGCACGCCGGTATCGAGCGCCCCACAGCCTCCCTGCCATCATCACAAGCAGGCTCCGAAAGCGAGTTGTCATGAACTCGTCCCCGCCACCACAGGTCAATCTTTCGTCATCAACGTGTTGTTCTCGATCGAGCCCGTCGATCCGTCCCCGGTTTCTGTAACAAGCATCCAAATCACCCAGAATCCATATCAGCCGATCCTGATCGTCCCACCCCTAACCGTCCTCAGAATCTGACGCGCATGGAGCCGCGACCACCCGGGAGCGGTCAGCCCCCCGGTGATTTTCCTAGAACCGCGACCGTCAGGGAGCGGACAGACGTTCAGATTTAGAGGTTTTTCTTGAAGTTGATTCTATTTGTACTCCCGCTAACAAGCCTCGCCTGCGCCCAGGACATGAATATGCCCGGCATGAATTCCTGGTCCACGCGCCTGTGGTATTTCCCCACCAAGAACTGGGCAGCACAGGTTTCCATCGGAAGAATTGCGCGTCCGGAAGCGTTGGAACCGGGCGATCAGGTCCGCTCCACCGCGTCCGTAAGCTACACGCGCGCAGGTTGGTCTTCCAGCCTGATTTGGGGACGAAATCACAACACCGCAACCCAACGCAATACGAACAGCTACCTCGCGGAATCGGTCGTCCCGTGTCGCACCGCAATTTCATCACCGGCCGCATCGAACTGGCCGATAAAGATGAACTTTTTCTGTCTGGCGCAATTTTCCGCATCGCCGCATATACGCTCGGCTACACGCGCGATATCGCGCTATTTTCTTACGTCGAAACAGGCATCGGCGCAAACTTCAGCTTTTATTCCCTTCCCGACGCCATCAAGGCAGTTTACGGCAATCATCCCGTCGGCGGCAATATTTTCGTTCGATTCAGATTAAGGAGAAACACGTGATAACGATATTCTTAGCGCTAGCACTGGCCGAAACATTTACCGGAGTCGTCACCGACACCATGTGCGGGGCCAAGCACACCATGATGAAGGATCAACCGGACGACAAATGTATCCGGATGTGCGTAAAAGGTTCGAGCGATTACGCCCTGTTCGACGGCCAGAATGTTTTCAAGCTAAGCGATCAAACCAAGCCCGCCAAGTTCGCCGCCCAAAAAGTAAAGGTAACCGGCACGCTAGACCCCAAAACCAAAACCATAAAAATCGCCTCCATCGAACCGGAGCCCTAGTGCCTGGTGGCGCGAGCTTCAGCTTGCAGCATCGGCTTTAGCCGATGTCCCAAGAACGCCGGCTGAAGCCGACGCGGCAGACTAAAGTCCGCGCCACAAAAACCCTTTAAAACATCGACCACAACAGCTTCGCCGTCAGCAGAATCATCGTGACGCTGGTCGCTCCGGCAATCAGGTTTTGGAACTTATTGTTCTTGTACTCGTGCATCACGTGATGGTTGTTGATCAACGACAGCATGTAGAACAACACGAACGGTAGCAATATTCCGTTAGCAACCTGCGACAGCACAATCACTTTAAACAGCGGCATCTTCGGAATCAGCACAAACCCCGCTCCGCTGACGATCAAAAACGTGTACAGCGCATAGAAAACCTTGGCCTGAGAAAAACGTTTCTCGACGCCCGATTCAAAGCCCAGCCCCTCGCAAACGTTGTAAGCCGTCGCCAAAGGCAGAATCGCGGCCGAAAGCACGGACGCGTTCACCAGCCCGATGGCAAACAGCGCGGCCGCGAATTTTCCCGCCAGCGGCACCAGCGCCACGGCGGCCTGCGCGGCATCGCTGATCTTACCGTGGCCGGATTTAAAAATCGTCGCGGCGCAGGCCACCACGATGAAGAACGCAATCACGTCGGTAATAATGCAGCCGATAATCACGTCCCAGCGGGCCAACCTGTAGCGGCGCTTGTCGATTCCCGCCTCGACAATGGATGCTTGCAAATAAAACTGCATCCACGGCGTGATCGTGGTCCCGATAAGACCCACCACCATGATCACGTAATCGGGATTGCTCGACAGATGGGGAAGCAGCGTTTCCTTCAGCGCCGTCGGCCAATCCGCGTGCACGAAGAATGCGGATACCGGATACGCGAAGTAGATGAGCGAGAAGATGACCAGCGTCCGCTCCACCGGCTTATAACTGCCCTTTACGATCACGAACCAGACGATGAACGCGCCGATGGGTACGGAAATATATTTGCTGACGCCGAAAATTTCCATCCCCGAGGCGATGCCCGCGAACTCGGCCGCAATGTTGCCGAAATCCGCCAGGCCCAGAATCGCCATGGTGATGAACGTGGCCCGCAGCCCGAACTCCTCGCGGATCAGATCGGACAGGCCTTTCCCTGTGACAGCCCCCATCCGCGCGGCCATTTCCTGAATCACGATCAACGCGATGGTGGTCGGAATCAGCACCCACAACAGCGAATATCCGAACTCCGCGCCCGCCTGCGAATAGGTGAGGATGCCTCCCGGATCGTTGTCGACGTTGGCGGTAATAAAACCAGGCCCCAGAATCGCGAACAACGCCACGAGTCTCCACTTCATTCCGGCGAAGCCGGTGGGCCGGCGCGTTGGGGATGTTTTGGACACTTGTCCGAGGCTAACCTAAACGGAGCCGCAAACGCTACGAAAGAAATGTAACGATTCGGTTGCGCATTTTTCCCATCGGAACAGCTCCGCTCGAATCCGTCCACGGGCCGCGAGACCGGCTCGCAGCGATTCCGATTCGAACAACCGCGTAAGCGCCGCCGCCACTTCTGCCGCACTCCTGGGATCGATCAAAACCGCGGCATCGCCCACGATTTCCGGCAAACAGGAATTGTTCGAAGTAATCACCGGAGCGCCCGCCGCCATCGCCTGCGCCACCGGAAATCCGAATCCCTCGTAAAGCGACGGATAAACAAACAGCGTCGCCCCCGCGATCAGTCCCGGCAGGTCGTTTTCCGGCACATAGCCCAAATGGGTGGCCTCGCTCTGAATCCGCCCGAACGTCTGATCGGAACTCCAGCCTCGCGGTCCGGCAATCACCAGATCGAACTCGGCGCGCAGCGATTGTTTCAGCAGCGCCCACGCATCCAGCAGAGTGTCGAGATTTTTCCGCGGCTCGATGGTCCCGACATACAAGGCGTAAGGCTTGGCGCGCGGAATGGACTTCGCATAAAAATACTCTTCGGCGATGCCCGAATAAATCGTCCGAATGCGATCCGGCGCAATCCCGAGCAATCGAATCGCATCCTGCCGCGTGTTCTCCGAAACCGCGATCAGTCCATGGGCGCGGCGCAAAATATTTTCCGCAAATTCCCGATCCGCCTTCACGTTCGCGGGCGTGTGAACCTCCGGCATCAGCCAGCAGGTCAGATCGTGAATCGTCGCCGTCAGTTTAGCGCGCCGCGGAGCACGTCGCAGGAGGTTGGTCGCGTGAAAAATATCCGCTCCCCGAATCAGCCAGTCAAGCGGTGGAAACCCAATTTCATTCATCGACTTGATCAGCGCCAGCCGCGCCATCGTCGCCGGACGCGACAGCGCACTGGCTTCATGATCCAGCAGGCCGACATCGTCGAGAAACGGAAATACTCCAATATCGGCGCCCTGCTTGCGCAGATGGCGCAACCAGTGCCAGACGTAATTCTTGACGCCCGCGCTGCGCACCAGCATCGACGTGGCGTCGACAATTATGGTCATTTAAGGCGTTGTTAAGGCCCTTACAGGCTCTATTAAGGTCATTTTAGGGTCGATTCTCCAATGTCTGATCCACAGAAACAGCACCAGCAGACCCCACAGATGATACCCGAGATTGGCCCTCCGCTCCAGATGCGCTCGAATGGCCCGGTCGACCGCCGGCCACGAAAAAATGCCCGTTTCGCGCACGGCTCGCTCGTTCAGCGTGTCGAGCAAAAGCGGGCGCAAAACCGTTCGCAGCCAATGGTGTACCGGAATATCAAAACCTTCTTTTTTGCGCGCCAGAACGGAATGCGGCAGCCGGTCTTTCATCAGCTCGCGCAGCACAAATTTCAATTTGCCGCCGCGGATCTTCAAATTTTGCGGTAGTTTAGCGGCAAACTCCACGATGCGATGATCGAGGAACGGCGGCCGCACTTCGAGCGAATGCGCCATGCTCATGCGGTCGCACTTGTGCAGGATGTCGTCAGGCAGATAGGTGATCTGATCGAGCCACAGAAAGCTTCCGCCCGGAAGCGCAAGTTGCGGCTGGTCAATAGGATCGAGCAGCAACTCCCGTTTCTCGTCATTGGAAAAAGTCCCGTTCCAGAAAAAATGCGCGTCCACCGGATCGAGCAGGGATCCGTTCAGCATGCGGGTGATTTTGTAATCGAGGCCGATTTTATCGTCGGAAACCGGCAGAAATCCGGTCATGCGCGCGGCCAGTTTGCGAAGGCCCATCGGCACCATGCGCAGCTTACGGGCATAATCGTCAGCAAGATACGTGTTGTAGCCGCCGAACAGTTCATCGGCGCCATCGCCCGAAAGCGCGACCGTCACTTCCTGGCGGCACATTTTGGAAAGAAACCAGACCGGGATCGCGCCCGCATCGGCGCTGGGATCGTCGGAATATTGCGCCAGTTGCTCCAGCGTGCCCGCGATGTCCATATCCGCATTGAGATCGAACTCGTGATGGTCGGTCTGGTATTTTTCGGCAACCTCGCGGAAATACTGGCTTTCGTCGAACTCGCGGCCGTGGAAGGAGATGGAAAAAGTCTTCAGATGCGGAGTAGCTTCAGCGGCGTAATGCAAGATCGTCGAGGAATCGAGCCCTCCGCTGGACCACACGCCAAGTGGCACATCGGAAACAAGATGCTCGCGCACGGCGGACCGCAGCAGGCCGTCGAGTTCGTCTTTTGCCGATTGCAGGTCGATCCGCGAATCGGGGCGGAATTCCAGAGTCCAGTATGCCGATGTTTTGTCATCGCACGAGTCGAGGAAATGGCCGGGAGGGAGTTTTTCGATCCCCTCGATCATCGTCTGCGGCCCCGGAACGTAGTTGAGGGAGAGATAGCGATCCAGCGATAAGCGATTGATGCGGCGGCTGATGTCCGTATGATGCAGGATGGTCTTCACTTCGGAACCGAAGTAAATCTCGCCGTTCCTTTTGGCGAAATAAAGGGGCTTGATGCCCATCCTGTCCCGCACCAGCACCAGGCGGCGGCGCGACTGGGTCCAGAAAGCGGCGGCGAACATGCCACGCAATTTCGAGAATGCGCCGGTATCCCACTCAAGGAAGGCATGCAGCAGCGTCTCAGTATCGCAATGCGATTGAAAACGATGGCCCAGGTCTTCGAGTTCCTGGCGCAGCTCGGCGTTGTTATAGATTTCGCCGTTATAGACTAAAACGGTGCCGCCGCTGTGCATGGGCTGCTCGCCATGCTCTAAGTCGATGATTTTCAGGCGCACTGCGCCCAGCGACACTTGCGGCGATTCCCACACACCTTGCTGATCGGGGCCGCGGTGGGTGATGGAGCGGGTGATCTCCCAGATCTTCGAAGAATCGGGAGTGGCTCGGGAATGAGTGAATCCCGCGATCCCGCACATCACGGCTCCAGTTGGTCTGGGAACACCGCGTAGCCGGAGGGCGGTGGGAACATTTGTTCGAGCGCCATCAGGCGTTTGCGGAGATAACGGCTGGGCAACTGGCGCGGGCCTGTATCGACGTCGATATCGCAGCAGATGCCGTGCAGATAAAGCGTCAGCGTATCGATGAAGGACTGGCGTGCGTATTCGCGGAAGGTCTTGCTGTTCTTCACCGCGCCGCCGCGCGAGACCTGCACGCGACGCAGCGTCTGCTTCAATCGCCAGCTTGGCTCATCGACCTCGCCATGCACGTCGGCGTTCAATTCCTCGCGCAAAACGCGGCAGTAAGCGGATTCCGTTGCGTCGGACCAGTGGTCGCCCATCAGGGTGGCGAGCAGATGGTAGAAGCGATAGTGATACTCGGCGACTTCCTGATCCTTCAAGGCGAAGGCGAGCACGGTTTCGTCGCCCATGCGGAGCTGTGTCGAGGTGGAGATTTTGCCCTCGGGCGGTTTTTCGATGGTGACAAAGTCCGAGGCTGGGGTTTTGGATCGGTGTCCGTTGCCGCGCTCCAGATAAGGAACGAGCAGGATCGAAATTTTTGGCAGCGCCGCGGTCATGGCGGGCGGCAGAGCGGCAACGGGCTCTTGCAGATACTCCTTCAGATCGTCCTCAGTCATGGGGACGGAGGCACAGAAGTAGGAGAAGGTATTGCTGAGCGGGATCATTTCGTTGCGAAAGCGCTCAGCGAACTGGCGGACGCTCAGTCTGGTTAGGTCGAGTTGAGCCGGCATTGATTGGCTGACCTTATTCTACCGGAGTTTTTTCGGACGCCGGCTAAAGCCGACGCTGCAAGCTGAAGCTCGCGCCACCTTATTCCTGGCGGAGGGCTTCGGAGGGTTGGATGGAGATGGCGCGAAGGGTGGGGATGAAACCGGCTGCTGCGGCGACCAGGGCGATGAGGCCGATGGCGATGGGAATGGAGATTGCGTCCAGGGGACGGACCCCATAGAGCACGGGGGAAATTACGCGCGCGCAGGCGGCGTAGACGGCCAGGCCCAGGATCAGGCCGGGGGCGACGCTGAGCAGGACGTCGCGGGAAATCATTTCGATCATGTGGGCGGGACGCGCGCCGAGGGCCATGCGGATGCCGATTTCGCGGGTGCGGCGAGCGATCGAATAGGCGAGCATTCCATAGAGGCCGATGGCGACCAGGACGGCCGAGGCGCCGGCGAAGACCGAGGCCAGGGCGGCGATGAGACGCTCCTGCCAGAGAGAGGTTTCGATGTCCTGCTCCATGGTGCCGACTTCAGAGGGAGCGAGGCCGGGGCCGACGCTCGACAGCATCGTGCGCAGTTCGGCGATGACGGGGCCCGGCGCGCGGCGGGTGCGGACGTAAAGCGAGAAACTGTAGAACTGGTCCGTTGCGTGATAAAAAATCGGCGCCGATTCCTCGCGCATGGATCGAAACCGGATGTCGTTGACCACGCCGACGATTTGGTTATCCGCGCCCGCCGTCACGTTCATGCCGGTGCCGAACGTTTTTCCAATTGGATCGGCGTGCGGGAAAAATCGCCGCGCGAAACCCTGGCTGACGATCGCGGGAAAAGGCTGGTGAGCCTTCAAATCCGATTCCCGGAAGCCGCGCCCGGCGATTACGCGAACGCCGGTGTTCTCAAAAAAATCGACGCTGACGGAATCGAAAGTGGTATTGAGAAAATCGCCATCGCGGATAGGCGTTCCCGTGGGCGCGACCGATGTCTTCGGGCCGATCCCGCGCATTTGCGGAAAGCTGGTTACGCTCACGGCGTCGACGCCGTCGAGGCTCCTGGCGCGACGGACAATCCGGTCCACAAGATCCTTGGCCTGGGCCGGCTTGACGCCCGCCATTTCCGGGTTCACCATCATGACCACGAGATTGCGCCGGTCCAGGCCGAGGTCGGCCGAGCGCAACTGATGCAGAGTGCGCTCTAGCGCGCCTCCGCCCGCGAGCAGCATCGCCGATAGCGCGACTTGCAGCGCCACCAGCGCAATCCCGGCATGCGAGCGGCGCCGACGCGCTCCACCGCGTCCCATCAGGCCGGTCAGATCGGCGCGAAAAAGATGCAGCGCGGGAACGATGCTCATCGCCAGCGCGGTCACGACGCAAGCGCCGGCTGCGAAGGCGAGCACGCGAACATCGGGCAAGAGTTCGAGCGTCTGCGGCCTGCGCGCGGGCAGGAAAGCGAGCAGGGATGGCCCTCCCCATCGCGTGAAGAGCATGGCGCCGGCCGCGCCGAGAATCGAAAGCACCAGCGCGTCTGCCATCAATTGCGATGCGACGGCGAGGCGCGTCGCCCCGAGGCTGAGCCGCACGGCGATCTCCTTTTTCGCCGCTTCGCCGCGCGCCAGCATCAGCCCGGCGACGTTCGCGCAGACCAGCAGCAGCAGCGCGCCGACCGCGCCCATCAATACCTGGACGGCCAGGGCGAATTGTTTCCGCAGCCTGGAGATTCCGCGCGAAATCGGCTCCAGCACGGCGCGATTTCTCTTTTCAGACGAGGCGTAGCGCTTTTGCTCTTCGGTCATGGCCTTCGACATTTGCAAACCGCTCCAGGCCGCATCAATCAACCCCGGATACAGCGTCTGAATTTCGGCCGAGGCCTGCGCGACCGGAATCCTGGGGCGCACCCTGGCGAAGATCTGCGTCTCCGCCAATTCCGTGCGATCGCTTGACCACAGCGCTCCCGCGGCGTTGGGGACCACGACATCGGGACCTTCTTCCAGCGAGAGATGATGGAAGCCGCGCGGCGTCACTCCGATGATCGTGAACGGAACGCCCCGCAGACGCACCGTTTCACCCAGCACATTGGCCCGGCCGCCAAAGGCGCGCTGCCAGAATGCGTAGCTCAGCACCACCGGATAGGAGGTTTCCGGGCGGTCGTCGTCCTCCGCGATCAACCGTCCAAGGCGCGGATGCACTCCGAGCGCGCGATAAAAATTGCCCGAGACCATGCGCGCGGTGACGCTTTCGACGTGCCCGGAAACCTCCATGGACAACTCGTCGTCGATGGCGGTGAACACGTCCTGGAGGCTATTCGCATGGCCGCGCAGCAACGTTTGGAAGGTGGCGGGAAAGGTCGGGACGATGCTGCGAAAGCCGCTGGGGTAAATTGCCTCCATTCGCACAAGCTGCTCCGGATGGTCCACCGGCAGATCGCGGAGCAGCAGGACGTCGACGGCGGTGAAGATGAGCGTGTTCGCGCCGATGCCGAAGGCGAGGAGCAGGACGATGACGGCGCTGAAGGCGGGGTTGCGGGCCAGGGTGCGGAGGGAGTAGCGGAGGGCGCGCATTTATTTCATATTAGTCATTGAGAAACGGACGCGGCGACACGAGTGTCGACGCGGCACGCCTGGGGGCGTGCGCCACATGTTTCCGAAGAGACTACCTCACTTCACGATGTTTTCGTACCACTTTAGATTGGTTGTCGCGGAGCCGATGCAGGCCAGGTCGATGCGGTGGTCCGCGTTCAGGTCGACAGCGGTGCAGGCTGCGGCGGCCATTGTGCCGGTGTCGAGAACTTCCCGGATCCAGTGGCCTTTCACGTTGGAATAAATGAGCACCTGATAGGGCTTGCCGCGCATGCCGGCTACGATCTGGTCGCGGCCGTTGCCGTCGAGGTCCGCGGCGACGATGGTGTGGGCGTCGAGCAGCGTAGCGTCGATGACTTCGCGCTGCCACTGGCCTTTATGTTCAGTGTAGACCACTACCTTATTGCCGTGCCAGGGCTCGATGGCGGCTAAAAAACGCTGTTTTCCGAGGTGCCCGACGGCGACGTCGCTGCTGCCCGGATTGCCTTTCGAGATTTCGGTGCGGGTCCATATGTCCTTGGCGTAGCGGTAGAGGTCGATGCCGGAGAAAGAACAGGTGAGGATGGAGTCGCGGCTCTTGCCGTCCCAATTGACGACGGTGATGCCGTGCTGGACGCCTTCGTTATCGGCAGCGATTACAGTTCTTTTCCATTCGCCTGGCTTGTAGTAAACCAGAGGGACGTGGTCGCGATACTCAGGTGCGACGGCCTTTTCGCCGATGAGAGGAGCGTTGATGAAAACCGTCGAGCCGTCGAAAATGGCCGTGCGGATGCGATGCGAGGTCGGCAGGCGGTCGATTTCGGTGAGTGTCCAGGGCTGGCGCGGATCGCCGTTGGGCTTCAGCACGGCGACGATGCCTTTGCTGTTGGCTGCCACCATCGAGAAGCCGTAGGCGAGGACGATCTGGTCGTTCGAAACAGCGAGGTTGATCATTCCGGTAAGGCCGGTGGCGATGACGTGGCGTTCCCAAGTTGGATTTTCGTACCAGACGAGCTCGCTCATCTGGCTGGCGAGCGCGATCAGGTCCGGCTTGCCGTCGTGATTTAGATCGGCCGCCACCACCTGATAGCCGCCCTTGAGGTCGGTGGCGATGACGTGCTCGCGGAAGTCGGCGGAGAGGAGGAGGGCGAGGATCGGGAGCATCCTCTTACTTTGACACGATCTTAAAATCCCACACCTGGGTATTGACGGTCTCCTCACCGTCGGTGTACTCGACCAATGCGTATTCGCCGGGTTCCATATCTTTCTGAGGCCAGATTTTGTAGACGTTGTCGCCTTCCTGCTTTTTGAAGGTTTCGATTTCCTTCATCTCCTGCACGATTTGTTTCGTCACCGGGATGATGTTGATGGTCTCGACCACGCGCGAGCCTTTCTTGGTCGACGTCAGCTTGACGATGCCGAAACGTTCGAAGGAGTTGAGGCGGAAAAAGAATTCGGGGCGCGGATCGGCGATTTCCCTGGATGAGGTGTCGCCGTCGATCTCAAGAGTCGCTTTGCCGGCGACCAGGGGAACGGGCGAAAGAACCTTCAGCACCTGCCGCTTCTTGTTGTTGACGAGTTTCGATTCGGCGATCTTCACAGTCTCCAGTTTGTCGTTGTGGATGTAGTAGACGCCCGGGTCGGAGGGGATCTGTTCGACCTGCCGCAGGACGGTACGCTCGGCCGCGTCCTCCTCGGCTTGAGCCTTGGCGTCGGCCTTGAGGTCCTCTTCGTGTTGCACGGCTTCCTTCTTCGTGCGGGCGAGGTCGACCAGTTCCAGGGGGATCTCTTCCCACTCCTCGCGCTCCGCGCTTAAGTAGCTGACGCGGTCTTTGAGAACCTTATATTCGCTGGCCAACTGATAAGTGCCGTCCTTGAGGTAGAGACGGACGTTTCCGCCGAAAGCGGCGGCGACGACGATCAGGAAAAGTACGGCGCGCGAAAGCATGTTCTAGCCTGCCTCTATTATTGAATGTATGCGCTATCGAAAACTTGGACGCACCGGCATCGAGATCAGTGACATTGGATTTGGGGCCTGGGGCATTGGCGGGAAGCAATGGATCGGCGGATCGGACGAGGAATCGCGGGCGGCTTTGCGGAGGGCGCTGGAGCTGGGCGTCAATTTTATCGACACGGCGCTGGCGTATGGCGACGGGCACAGCGAGGAGCTGGTGGGCGAGATCGTCAGGTCCGCGCCGGGGAAAGTTTACGTCGCGACCAAGGTGCCGCCGATGAATCAAACGTGGCCGGCGCGGTCGGGCATTGGGATTCAGGATGTTTTTCCCTACGATTACGTGATGCAGTCGACGGAGAAGAGCCTGCGCAATCTGAAGCTGGACGCGGTGGATTTGCAGCAGCTTCATGTGTGGAATACGGAGTGGACGGAGCGGGAGGAGTGGCGGCGCGCGTTCGAGGATTTGAAAACATCGGGCAAGGCGAAGGCGGTGGGCGTGTCGCTGAACGCGGGCGATCCGGATTCGGGGTTGGCGCTGATCCGCACCGGGCTGTGCGATTCGGTGCAGGTGGTGTACAACATTTTCGATCAGTCGCCCAATGCGAATTTATTGCCGCTGGCGCTGGAGCATAACGTGGGCGTGCTGGCGCGGGTGCCTCTCGATGAAGGATCGCTGACCGGGACCATCACCGAAGAAACGGTGTTCGAAAAGGGCGAGTTTCGCGACTGGTATTTTCGGGGTCGGGACCGGAAGCGGCAAGTTGTCGAGCATGTGAGCGCGTTGCAGAAGGATTTGGAGGGCGTGGAGGGGTCGCTGCCGGAGATTGCGCTGCGCTATTGCCTGTCGCATGCGGCGCTTTCGACGGTGATTCCGGGGATGCGAAAAGTGCGGTCGGTGGAGTCGAGTTGTTCGGTGTCGGATCTGGGGGCGCTGCCGGCGGATGTTCTCGCGGAGATGAAAAAGCACGCCTGGGTTAAAGATTTTCACTCGTGAGAATCGGGCTGCATACGTCGATTGCGGGGGCTCTGGAAAGGTCGGCGACGACGGCGGCGGAGCTGGGCGCGAACACTTTTCAGATTTTTTCGTCGAGCCCGCGGCAGTGGAAGGCGTCGGTGCCGAGCGTGCCCGCGATCAAGCTGCTGAACGCTGCGCGGGAGAAATTCGACCTGACGCCGCTGGTGATTCACGACAATTATCTGATTAATCTGGCGTCGGCGAATGAGGGGATCCGCAAGCAATCGATTGAGGCGTTTCGAGGGGAGCTGGTGCGGGCCGTCGCGATCGACGCGGAGTACCTGGTGGCGCATCCGGGAAATTACAAGGGGCAGACCGTCGAAGAAGGGATTTTCCATTTTCTCGAAGGCGTGACGGCGGCGGCCGAGGGGCTAGTGTTCGACAAGTTAATGCTGCTGGTGGAGTGCACGGCGGGCGCGGGGGCGCAGATCGGAGGGCGTATGGAAGAACTGAACGCGATTCGCGAACATGCGGCGCAGATGACGCACCTGCCTGTGGGTTTTTGTCTTGACACGTGCCATCTGCTGGTTTCGGGCTACGACATCGCGACGGAGGAAGGGTTCAAGAAAACCGTGGCCGAGGCGGACCGGATTCTGGGACTCGAGCATGTGCGCGTTATTCATGCAAACGACTCGAAAGGGGTGCTGGGGTCGCATATGGACCGGCATGAACACATCGGGCAAGGTTATATTGGATTAGACGGGTTTCGTCGCATTCTCACCCACCCGAAGCTTCGCCAAAAAGCCTTCATTCTTGAGACGCCTGTGGATCAAGAGGGCGACGACCGACGGAATCTCGACACACTGAAATCCTTATGGAAGAAAAAGTCTACGACCACAACCAAATCGAGCTGAAGTGGCAGGAGCGGTGGCTCGCAGTGAGCAAGACGGACGCGGATCTTTATCGCGCCGATCCCGCGTCGTCCGCACCCAAATATTACGTGGTCGAGATGCTTCCGTATCCAAGCGGGCGGCTGCACATGGGGCATGTGCGCAATTACTCGATCGGCGATGCGCTGGCGCGTTACATGTGGATGCGCGGCTACAACGTGCAGCATCCGATGGGGTGGGACGCGTTCGGATTGCCGGCGGAGAATGCCGCGATCAAGGGCGGCGCGCATCCGCGAGACTGGACGATCGCGAGAATCGCGGAGATGACGCGGCAGATGCATCGCATGGGCTTCGCCTATGACTGGAGCCTGGAAATAACCACCTGCGAGCCGGAATATTATCGCTGGAACCAGTGGTTTTTTTTGAAGATGCTGGAGCGCGGGCTGGCGTATCGCAAAAGGGCGTTGGTCAACTGGTGCCCGGAGTGCGGGACGGTGCTGGCCAATGAGCAGGTGGTGAACGGCTGCTGCTGGCGTCATGAAACGACGCCGGTGGTGCAGCGCGCGCTGGAACAATGGTTCTGGAAAATCACCGATTACGCGGATGAACTATTACGAGATATCGATGAAAAGTTGGAAGGCAACTGGCCGGAGCGCGTGCTGTCGATGCAAAGGAACTGGATCGGCAAATCGGTGGGGTCGGAGATCGATTTTACGCTCGAAGACACCGGTGAAAAAATACGTGTCTTCACGACGCGCGTCGACACGATTTACGGCGCGACGTGCGTGATCCTGGCGCCGGAGCATCCGCTGGCGCAGAAACTGCTCGATGAGAAGGGGCGGGCTCGGGCCAAGGCGATGATCGACGCGCGGGCGAATACGGGACCAGGAGATGTTGTAAAAGACGGTGCGCCGACGGGCGCGTTCGCGATCAATCCGTACAGCGGCGCGAAGGTGCCGGTGTGGATCGGCAATTTCGTATTGATGGACTACGGCACGGGTGCGATTATGGCCGTGCCCGCGCACGACGAGCGAGATTTTGAATTTTGCACGACATTTGGATTGCCCATCGTACCGGTGATCCGGCCTTCGGATGGCTTGTTGGACGCTGCGCCTAAAGCCTCGTTCGGCGATGACGGGATTGTCGAAAATTCGGGCGAATATTCCGGGCTCGCGAGCGCGGACGCCCGGGTCCAAATGAACGCGCGGGCGGAGCGCGAAGGCTTCGGCAAGGCCGCGGTCACGTTCCGGATCAAGGACTGGGGCATTTCGCGACAACGTTATTGGGGCACACCGATTCCGGTGATTCATTGTCCGAAATGCGGGGTGGTTCCGGTGCCGGAAAAAGATCTGCCGGTGGAATTGCCCTACGACGTGAAATTCACGGGAAAAGGGCGCTCGCCCCTGGCCGAGCATCCGGCGTTCATGCACGTGAAGTGTCCTCAATGCGGCGGCGACGCGCAGCGCGAGAGCGACACCATGGATACGTTCGTCGATTCGTCCTGGTATTTCTATCGCTACTGCGATCCGCACAATGACAAAGCGCCGTTCGATTCCGCGAAGATCGCGAAATGGTTTGAGATCGACCAGTACATCGGCGGCGTGACGCACGCGATCCTGCATTTGATCTATTCGCGATTCTTCACCAAGGTGATGCGCGATCTTGGATTGATCGCCAATGACGAGCCGGCGGCGAACCTGTTCACGCAAGGCATGGTCCTCGGCCACGACGGCACGGCGATGTCGAAGTCCAAGGGCAACGTGGTCGATCCGGAGGAGATGATCGGAAAATATGGCGCGGACACCTGCCGCTTGTTCGTCCTCTTCGCCGCGCCTCCGGAAAAAGACATGCCGTGGATCGAGGCCAGCGTCGGCGGACAGCGCCGCTTCCTCGAACGGGTGTGGAAATTCGTGACGCGCAATATCGGTCGCGGCGTTTATCAAAACGACGGCGCGGGCGATCCTGCGGCGGACCGGCGCGCGTTGCGCAAACTGCACCGGACGATTCACAAGATGACCGACGATTTCAGCAATCGCTGGCATTTCAACACGTCCATTGCAGCGCTGATGGAACTCATCAATACGATGAGTGAAGAGGAGGCCGGCCTGTCCCGCGCGGCGCTGGATCAGATCCTGCCGGCGATGGTTCTGTTGCTGGGCCCGTTTGCGCCTTACATTGCCGAGGAGTTGTGGGAGCAGTTGGGCCGGACCGGCCCGGTGTTCAAGCAATCGTGGCCGATTTATGACGAGGCATTAGAGAAAGAAGACGCGGCGGATGTCGTGCTGCAGGTGAACGGAAAAGTGCGCGGGCATATTTCGGTGCCCTTCGGTACATCGAAGGAAGAATTGGAACGGCTGGCGCTGATCGATCCGAAGACGCAGGCGTCGATCGGCGGGAAGCGGGTGGTGAAGGTGATCGTGGTGCCGGATAAGCTCGTCAATATCGTCGTAAAGTAGGGTATATGGCCACGCGGGCTCTCATTCCGGTGGAAGTCTATCTGACGACCGTCTACCGTCCCGACTGCGACTACGTCGACGGCGAAGTATTGGAGCGTACTTTGGGCGAACGGGAACACAGCTATGTGCAGATGGCGCTTGGGTCGTATTTTTTCACGCGGCGCAAATCTTGGAGTATCGAAGTCTATCCGGAACAGCGCGTGCAGGTGCGCCCCAATCGATTCCGCATCCCCGATGTCTGCGTTGTTTTGGGCGGAACGAAAGAGAAGATCTTCACCGCCCCTCCCTTCCTCTGCGTAGAGATCCTGTCTCCCGAAGACCGCATGAGCCGCGTATGGGAACGCATCAACGACTATTTCGAAATGGGCGTGCCGAACGTGTGGATCATCGATCCGGAGACCCGCGTCGCGCACATCGCGCGCCCCACGGGCGATTTGCTTCGCGTAACCGACACTCTGCGTACCACCGACCCCGTTCTCGAAGTTCCCCTTTCTGAAATCTTCGAGTGACATACAATAGTCCACGTCATGGACTCTAATCGTCGGGACTTTTTAAAAACATCCACCGCTGTCGCGCTTACTTCGCAGATCTTCACTGGTAACGTGCGCGGCGCCAACGACCGCATTTCCGCTGCCTTCATCGGTATGGGAAAGATGGGCCGCTCCAACCTCGGCTACGCGATGCGCCAGGAGAACCTCAACGTCACCGCCGTGTGCGACATCTTCGATCGCAATCTCAACATGGCGGTCGAAATGTCGAAGAAGCAGCCTGGCGGCGCGGCGAAAGGTATTCGCGATTTCCGCGAGATTCTGGCCGATAAATCGATCGACGTGGTGTGCATCGCCACGCCGGACCACTGGCATCCTTACATGAC